>Ga0315901_10001256_pt1 | contig 36768 bp, 30 predicted proteins | sample LakEriMetagenome_10_FD_203761 | JGI IMG/M metagenome (GOLD analysis project Ga0315901, IMG submission 203761) | Freshwater fungal communities from buoy surface, Lake Erie, Ohio, United States - Buoy 2 MA116 | ecosystem: Environmental > Aquatic > Freshwater > Lake | place: USA: Lake Erie, Ohio...
ACCCAAACGAATTTGTGGGTAAGTCTTAAACAGATCACGATTCCATGCGCGTCTTGCAGATGAATTTGTCAAATCAAAACCATATCGTTGCACATCCAAATCCCGCCCTCCCGGAATATAATCCGTGTCACGACCGGCTTTAAGAGCTCGCTCAATCATCAACTCGACCGCAAATCTCGGATAGGGTCTTAAAATAAGCTCAACCATGGGTGCAGTGAATACAGCAGCAGCCAATCGCACACGCGTCTGCGACAACCACAACGACGAGACGGTCGCTCCCATTGAATGAGCGAGCAAAAAAAGAGGACCCTTCTGACGAGGTACAACTTGCTGCTCGTGAAAGATCGACAGGTCGTTGACGTAGGCCTGAAATGATTCAACCCAGCCAATCTGACTGTTTTCTAGTTCCCGTTGTGAGAATCCTTGCCCTCGATGGTCGAAACAAAAGACGTCGAATCCTCGGGTGAAAAAATCATAAGCAACTTCCGCATACTTTGCATGGGATTCGTTGCGCCCCGCAACAATCATCAAAGTTGCGGTAGAAGCCTCCGAACGCCACGCCCGCGCACTCAGTTTGACACCATGCAATCCAACAAAATCACATTGCTCTGCGCTCAGATAAAACGGCTGTATGTAGCGTGAGTGCAACTCCCGAAGCTGTGCCTCGCGATCGGTGAAAGGCAACGCTGGAAAATCAACCAGCTCGCGTTGAGAGCGATTGTCCTGAAGTTTAGTCACTGTTCCTGATCCTGATGTGTCTAGGTTCATTTTTTGAAATCATAGCCTTAGAGAGGGATAAGTTCAAACCGAACAGTCTGCCAACCCAGGCCCTCGTCAGCGAGTGCAAAAATCCGTTCTTTAACTTTCTGACTCTTCTCCTTAAGAATTTCAAAGCGCGCATCTGCGACAAGATATTGGATTGATTTGCTCGACCTTCAGTCCCTTCACTGAGCAAGTAAATTTCAGAAAATCACCAGTAATTACGACAAAAAAATGTCGAAAAAAAGAAGCAAACACCAGCATCCAAGACGCTTTGACCGCTGAATTAAACCATGCTAGCGTCTGCCCCCCAGAAAAAATTTTCTGAATCAGTTTATCATCCGTTCTTCGTACTATGTTTGCCCGTGAACACCAGAGGAGGTGTGCTGAAATGAAGATTGGGATTATTTCAGGAAGTCATCGAAAAAACTCGCAGTCCATGCGTGTGGCAAAGTGGGTCGAGAAAAGAATCGGCCAAATGGGAATCACGCAGCGCATGAGCATCCTTGAACTCGCCACAGCCAATCTTCCGTTCTGGGATGAGGGGATGTGGGAAGGTGAGGAACGTTGGAAGAGAATATGGAACGGACACTCTCAGGACTTGGGAAGTTGTGATGCCTTTGTGATCATAGCTCCGGAATACGGCGGAATGGTTCCTCCCGCGCTCAAGAATCTCTTTTTGCTCACCAGCAATCAGGAGTTTGCTCATAAGCCTGCTCTGATAGTTGGAATTTCGGCAGGTCGCTCGGGCTCTTACCCTATTTCAGAATTAAGAATGAGCAGCTTTAAAAATACCCGCATTTGCTACTTGCCTGATCATATGATTTTGCGTGAGGTCGAAGCTCTCTTTACAGGAGATGAGCCAGCAAATCCCGTCGAAAAGGATCTTCGCGCTCGTCTTGACTATTTTTTGAAGCTACTCGCTGAGTATGCAAAAGCACTTTCTGGTGTTCGATCAAGCGGAGTAATAGATACAAAGACTTTTCCAAACGGCTTGTAATTTATTGAAAACGGAGACCAGACATTATGCACCGAGACGATATTCTTACCGCGCTGCATTGGCGATACGCAGTTAAAAAATTTGATGCGCAAAGAAAAATTCCGAGTGAAGACTGGACGACTCTGAAGGAATCATTAAGGTTGGCACCTTCATCCTACGGTCTGCAACCTTGGAAATTTATTGTCGTTGAAAATTCGCAACTGCGTCAAAAGCTCAAAGAGGTGTCGTGGAATCAATCGCAAGTGACAGACTGTTCACATTTTGTTGTGCTTGCATTCAAAGAAAAAGTAGACACCCCATTTATTCGTGAGAACATGCTAAAAATTTCTCAAGTGCGTGGAATCGGACTCAATGATGTGTCAGGTTTTGAAAAAGCCATCATTGGTGATGTCGTTAACGGCCCCCGCGCAGCCGAAATTCAAACATGGGCACAAAGACAAGTTTACATCGCCATGGGCTTTCTGCTTCATTCAGCCGCCCTTTTGAAAATTGATGCAACTCCCATGGAAGGACTCGACCCCGCAGCCTACGATTCGATCCTGGAGCTCAAAGGCTCGGGTTGGAAGACCATTGCTGCCGTGGCTCTCGGATACCGACATTCTCAAGATCCATTTTTATCTCTTAAGAAAGTTCGGTTTGATGAGAGTGAGGTTTTTGTTCAAAAATAAATGCGGATGACTTTCGCCATTTATGTTTGCGAAGCGTTGTGAATTGTGTAACGACCCCTGCCCTATCTGAATTGGAGTTGTTGCCATGAAGAGCGAGTTTTTCTTCCCAAGATCGAAGCTGTCAATCATCTCCCGCTGCCTCGCATCATTACTGCTGCCATGTGCACTGTTGAGTTCAGCGGTTTCGGCCGGAGAAACAGACCCCACCGTTAATGAATTTGCTGATCTTTTGGTTGGGGTTTTCGACAGCTCTGCTCAAGCGATTGATGATTCATCCTACTTGGACGTCACCGTTCAGCACTGTCCCGTTACGGTCACCGACCTCCCCCAAGATAAAAACTCAGGTCGATTCCTCGTGGTGCGTCAGTCCGTAAGCACAAGTTCCCGTCCCTACCGTCTACGTCTTTTGCGAATCTTCGCGGGCCCTTCAAAAGGAACGGTTTTAACCTCTAGCTTTGCAGCAAAAGACAACTTTGACTTTTCGGATCTCTGTTTCAAACCCGAATCTGAAAGGCTCGTCAGTTTTAGCCAGTTCACCGAAGAAAAATGCACCACCTTTGCTCAGTCGTTGAATGGCATATTTGTTGGCGGAACTCCAGTTGAAGGCTGCCCGAATAGCCGCTCAGGTGCCGTGCGAATGACCAGCGAACTCAAGCTCAGCACTCAAGGCATGACAACATGGGACCGGGGCTACAATGCAGCTGGCCAACTTGTATGGGGCCCCGAGTCAGGACCTTATCAATTTGAACGTGTTTCAGAGCAAGATGTTCGTCTGGCTCAGCTCGCTTCTTTTTTCTCGGGTCGCTTCTCGAATGAAGAGCAAGTTGCACTCGACCCCAAAAATTTCACTCCGGTCTCCTATGAGTATTGTCAGATTGATGTTGCACAAAATCCGCTGCGTCCTAAAACACGACTGATGCTAGCTCGGCAGACAATCACAACACCCACACGCACCATTCAACGCAACCGGATATATGAATTCTTCCGTTCCAATGAGGGACATATTTCAATTCGCACCAATCCCTTTGATGAAAGCAAAGTGCCTGACGATATTTGTCAGCGTCCATTGAATGAACGACGATCGCTGCCAAATGAAATTCTATCCAAGAAGGATTCCTGCGTCCTCAAATTTAACTGGGATGAAGCGAGTGAATCATTTGCCGGCGGAACGCCTCCTGAAGGTTGCCCAAGCAATTTTCAGGGGTCTGTCAAATTTGTCTTATCCGAGGTCATTAAGGACGGTGTGATATCGCCTTGGGAGAAATGGCTGAACGCTCAAGATGAGATCGTTGCCGGTTCCAAGCTTGGCCCATATATTTATAAACGGATCAAACCGTGAGACAGTTAAATCATCAGTGCTGAACGGCAAAAAAAGACGCTCCGTTCGAATCCTGTCCGTTGCTGATCCGACAACGAAACATTTCATCCATCTTGATGGTGTAATCCTTTGGATCCAAATAATTAACCTTCACGAGAACTTCACCGTCTTCAAAAACCTTCACGCCACCATAGTTGAGAACAAAACCACGGATGGAAATCAGTTTGGTCTCTGAAGCCGCAACGTACGTGCGTTTGTCGGAACGCTTGCTGGTCAAGCCGGGTCCAAAGAACTCCCATGTGTCAAACTTGAGTCCACCGACCGCATCCATTCCATTTTTTTCGCTTCCATAGCAGCTCATCGGCTTGCCCGGATTTGCAAGCTTGCACGCACTGTCCGAAGTCTGCTCATCCGCATTTGAAATGGTCCCGTCGACGAATTCTTTCAAAAATAAAAATTCACATTTCTTGTAATCAAAGACACCGCGTATCGATTTTCCCTTGGATAAAGTGCGCATGAGATCATTGTAGTTGATAATCCTTTTTTCAAGGCCAGCGACAATTGCGTCGGTCACAGGCTTCCAAGGATTGGCTGACCCTGCAAAAGATTCTTGAGGACAGAGGAGAGGGATTAAGAGCAAAACTGTCACAGTGGGCGAATTTCTAATCTGAATATTCATGAGAAAACCTCATGCGTGAATTTATTAAAAAAATACAGAGACCGCTCATGGAGCTCGGCGGACCTAGCAATCTTCGGGCCTTGCGACAAGCCCTTTTCTTAGACCTAAGGGAACCATCAAAAATGATGGCGAAGGGCGGTAAATTGTGACAGTCGAAGCCAACGGGGCAAGCAGGGCCCCTTTTGGGAGAGACCTATGACTCAGACTCATCAACATCTCAGCATTTCTTCCTTATCTTTTCGCGCACTGGCCGCTTCATTGGCTGTCTCGACGCTCAACGTATTGATGATTGGCTGCGGCACCGCCGCTGAGCCCATTGAATCTAAAACCCAAGGGTGGAGCAGCTCTGTCAGCGCTGGTCAGGCTGAAGCCCAAAAAATTAGAAACATGAGTCTTGAAGACGAATATCGTTACGGTGCTGAGCTGGATGCGGCACTCAAAGACCCAGCCCGAGCCAAAGAAACAGGAATCACAATCACAACTCTTAAAAACCATCCTGCTGTGTTCTATGTTGAATCGATTGGTCAACGTCTTGCGGCAGCATCGACTCGTCCTGAGATTCGCTTTACTTTTCAGGTTGTTCAAGAAAAGAGCGTCAATGCCTTCGCGACCATGGGAGGCTATGTTTATGTTCATAGCGGTCTTTTAAAATCTGCAGCAAATGAAGCACAGGTTGCAGGGGTTCTTGCCCACGAAATTTCGCATATTGTTCACAAGCATGCGTTGCGCTCCATGGCGGATCAAGCAGCTCTGAATGGCTGGGTGCAAGGAGTCGGTGGTCTAGGAGGAATGGTTGTTTCTCTAGGTTCAGCGGTTTTGTTTCGCCTCCCCTCCAGCCGCTCTTTTGAATTTGAGGCTGACAACAGTGGATTGGACACCATGCGCCGTGCAGGATACGCGTCCGAACAAATGATTGCCTTTTTCCGAAATGTCCTTGCGCGCGGCGAGCAAAACGACGGCCGTCGTCGTGATTGGCTTTCCACGCATCCGGACACATCCCGCCGGATCGACTCCCTCCAACGACGCATTGGCCCTGCCGATCAGTCAGGTTTGGGATTAAACGATGCACAACACGCACAACTCATTCAATCCCTGTGAGGAGATGAAGATGTTCTTAACCAGATGCCTACGCAGTTCAGGTTTTGCCGCTTCCCTCCTGATTTTTTTCTTGCTGACCGCCTGCGGAAATCTTCAAACGAAATCCGATGAAGCCGTATTGCAAAAAACCGGCTCAGCGTCATTGCCTGCAAAAGATGACGGATCCGCCCGGGACCTTCCGATTGTCAATGAGCAAATCACTCTCACGATTGCAGAAAAGATGATGGATAAATGCAAAGATATTCATTCATCGCGACGCTCTGAACTTGAGGCTTGCAAGAAAGCAGCACAGGATCTTGCAGAGGAACTCGATTTTTCCTTCATCCGACGAAGCGATGGAAATTTTGCATTTATTTTTCTCAGAAACCGCCTACGAAATCTGCTTTCGGATTCGAACATCCGCGAGTATTTTATCGCTCTTCAAGGAGCCTGTCTGGAGGCAATATACTCCAACAAAAAATTTAACCTCTGGGATTTCACGGTTCAGCAAAGTCAGGGGCGGAAAGACGTCGCCTTGGAGCGAATCGCGGTTCTTTTTCAAGATGGCTCCGAGACAGCGGCACAGAAAAAATTTCTACTTGTCGAACAACACCCGCTGGCATTTACTCTCGGGGAAACGCTGGAATTGCTGGATTTGGCTCTTGCCAAGCAAATGCTCGAAGCCTATCCCCAACCATTAAAGCTGACAAGAACAACTTACTATCACTATTATATGCCCCGCTTCCTGGCTCAACGGTTGAGAGAACGTGGTCATTCTCCTCATTTTGCCTACCTTCTGCCCTTTGTTTTCAACAGTGTTTACGAATTACGGAAAATTCAAAAATCTGAAAATCCTAACATTGGCAGCCTGCATCAGCCTGTGACCGTCGCTTCGGATGCATCGCCTTCGACACAAAGGTTAGTCGGAGTTTGGAACCGATTCGACGAGATATACAGTCAATTGCTGGAACACATGTCTGCCCCCCTCAGACCTTTTAAACCCAAAGAAAACGATCAAAATCTTGAAGACCTTTATCTCGGCTATGCAGGTTCGGTTGCGGGGGCTAACAATGGACTCCCCGCTACTTTCGAAGACTTTAAGCTTTTGTTCCCGCGGGCTCCGGTGACATTTTTTGCGAAATGAAATTCTAATTTCACTTCATATTGTTCAATACGAATGAACCATTGACTCGCAATTTTCGTAGCAGGAAATCCTCGGCCACCGACAAACTGTAATGAATAAAAATGCCGAAGGCAGACACCACCGAAAGCGCTGCAAACAACCGAGCAGTCTCCTGATTGTAGGCTGCCATCAGCAGTCGATAGGCTAAACCGAGCTCCTGACCTCCTGTGCCGGCGACAAATTCTGCCCCAACAGCGCCAACAAGCGCCAATCCGCCGGTCATTCTCACGCCATTCATGATAAAGGGCAAAGCTGAGGGCAGATCCAAATGCCAGACTCTGTGCCAGACCGAAGACTGATACAAGGTAAAAAGTCTCTGCAGATTGGCATCAGCTTTTCCAAGACCAGCATATGTGGAACTGATCATCGGATAAACACACACCAACCACGCACAGGTCAGCAGAGCCAAAAAAGCATTATTTCTAAACCATATAATCAACAGTGGAGCCACAGATACAACGGGAGTTGTTTGCAAAAGTATTGTGAACGGAAAAAAACTCTCTTTAAAGAAGCGTGACAGATGAGCAAGCAATCCAATCAGAAAGCCGGTGACAATGGCCAACAGAAACGCCCCAATTGTCAGCTTCTGTGTGAAAAAAAACGACTGCGCGAGTGCGAGAAAATCCTTTTGAAGCGCGGCCACAACCGACGAGGGTGCAGGAAGCAACCAGGCCGGCAAACTTAATATTCGACAGCTCAGCTCCCAAATAAAGACAACAAGACCGACCACAACCATGCTACGCAACAGAGTCTTGCCCATTATTTAACACTTTCCTTATGATTCCCAGGCTGATTTTTTTCCTCATTCATTTGGATCCACAAAGAACAAATCTCGCGACGAACCCTTTGAATATCAGGAGATGAATGTGGGTTTTCTAATATGTGTTGATCAATGAAGCCTTTCATAGACAGCTCCTTAAGCACCCGCCCGTGGCGGGAAAAGATTAAAATCCTATCACACAAAAGAAGAGCCTCTTCGATATTATGAGTCACAAGAACGAAAGCTGCACTTTGCGCGCGATGCAGCATTAACAGATCGGCGTGCAGACGTTCACGTGTCGGATCATCGAGTGCCGAAAAAGGCTCATCCAACAGCAGGAGTTGAGGCTCATTCACAAGGGCGCGAGCGAGAGCGACGCGCATTTTCATACCTCCCGATAATTCATCAGGATAGGTCTCCGAGCGATCCGCAAGACCGACCTGCTGCAACACCCGATCGATCCGACTCTGAAATTCACCTTTCTGCTCCTGAGAAGATTCAACCAGAGGAATCATTAACTCGAGATTTCCGCGCACCGTCTTCCAAGGGAATAAAGAGGGTTCCTGAAAAACAAAAGATATCTTTTCATTTGCTACTGAGCGCATCACCCGACCTGATGTCGGTTGAAGAAGCCCCGACATCAGATTCAGGAGAGTGCTTTTTCCACATCCCGAGGGGCCAAGAAATGCGATGCGCTCCCCTGCACGGATCGTGAGCTCAAAGTCTTCGATGACCGTGCGTTCAGCAAAACGCAGGCCGACCGCAGAACATTCAATCAAAACGTTAGAGCGTGATTCTTCAAGGGACATGTTTTTTCAGTTCCTCAGAGTGAGTCCTAAACCCGTTCCCGCAGGCAATGTCAGTCTTGCATGAGATTGATGGTAGGGACTGCCGGTTGTCACACGGCTTTGCAAAAAGAACGGTGTATCGAGATCACACCAAGCAATTGCACCTGTCCCACAGACAGCATGCAGAGAGGCCGTCATGGCGATCTCGCTCTCGACCATTCCACCGATCATCAGCGGAATGGAGCATCGGCGCGCTAGTTCTGCAATCAAGAGTGACTCACGCACTCCCGATTTCATGAATTTGAGATTAATCATCTGGGCGCATTTTTCATTGATAACCTTCATGGCATCAGTGACTGTCTTAACTGTTTCATCCGCACAAACTGGAATCGACAGCGTCTCACTCAAGCGAGTCATTCCTGTAAAATCATCTTCAGGGAGAGGTTGTTCGAAAAATAGAGGTTCAATTTTCCGAGACAGAAGCTCAAAGACCAGCCGTTTAGCAGAATCGACCTGAAATCCTTGGTTGCCATCCAAACTGATGCGCAGAGACGGTCCTGCACACTTCATCAAAGTCATCACCCGTTCGACATCATCTTCAACCGTTCCACCTCCCACTTTGACTTTGACATATGGAAACTCATGGTTGGAAAATTGTTGCCAAAAACGCTCGACGTCCTGCGGAGACAAGCACGGCAGAGTAATGTCGGTCGCTGCAGACGACAGTCCTGCACGTCCCCACAGCATCCATAACGGACAATTGAGCTGTCGCGCATAGAGATCCCAGAGCGCAAGTTCAACACCCGTCCGCGCCGAGGGAGCATAGCCAAACATTGGCCAAAGTTCGTTGTGCAGCTTTTCAAGTCCGGCAGCCGGAGACACATGCACTAACTGTTCCAGAATTTCTTTTGCGGCACTCAGGGCAATCTCTTGCGTATCGCCTGTGAGAACCGGAAAAGGCGCAGCCTCTCCGAGGCCAAAGAGATTGTTCTCATCAGCAATATGTATGACAACATTTGCCAGTGATGCGACAGCTCCTTTGGAAATGTTAAAGGGCATATGCAACTCGGATTCAAGCGGATGAACACTGAATTGAACAATCGGACTGAGTCTCATTGAAATCTCCACGCAGACGGTGCCAATAGTTTGCCAACATTCTGCGCGCTGCGGAAGTCGGATCGTCAACGTGTTATGTTGTCAGCTTCACCGGGAGATCCCAATGACCAGGCTGAAGCCACTTTCGCAAGAAAATTTGATCCTTTTGCTTTTGACTTTAATAAACTTTGCACACGTTATGGACTTTATGGTCTTGATGCCACTCGGTCCGCAGCTGATGAGACTCTTTGGCATCTCACCGTCAGAATTCGGTCACATTGTATCTGCTTATGGAATCAGCTCGGCCATTGCAGGTATTGCAGCGTCAGCCTTTATCGACAAATACGATCGAAAGACTTTTTTGAGCCTGTGTCTGGCAGGATTGATCGCAGGCACATTGTTGTGCGGACTGGCGCCAACTGCTCATATCCTGCTCATTGCGCGCAGTCTGGCGGGTTTTTTTGGCGGCATTCTGGCAGGACTGACTCAATCGATTATTTCTGATGTCTTTCCGCCCGAGCGTCGTGGTTTTGCAATTAGCCGAGTGATGATTGCATTTTCGATCGCATCAGTTCTCGGAGTTCCTCTTGGACTTGCCCTTGCCAATACGTTCGGCTGGCATATGCCCTTTCTCTTGGTCACAGCACTCTTGCTTGTTTTGCTGCTCGTTGTTTACTTTCGCTTTCCAAACCTCAGAAATCATATTGATCCGCGGTCAACGTTGGGCGACAGAATCAGGCGACTCACTCAACTCTTTTCAGACCGATCTGCAAACTTTGGCTTTTTTGCAACGTTTTTTGCTGTCTTTGGACAATTTATGGTGATTCCCTACATCAGCCCATTCCTTGTCAAAAATCTCAATTTTCCGGAATCGCGCCTTCCTTTACTCTACTTTTTGGGCGGACTCACAAGTATTTTTACAATGCCCCTGATTGGTAAGGCGACGGATAAATTTGGCTCAAGAAAGGTGTTTCCCATTGGAATTCTTGTTTCCATCATTCCACTTTTTCTCATCACGCATCTGACGACTCAAAATTCGATTCTGATTTTGTCGGTGACAACACTTTTCATGATCTGCATGGGCGGGCGCATGGTTCCTTTTTCTACGCTGCTGACAACTGCAGTGGAACCACAAAAACGTGGACCATTTCTGAGCCTGAACGCATCCGTACAATCATTGGCACAAGGGAGTGCGGCCATGACGGCTGCACAACTGATCTCTGAGGGTGCAAACAAAGAATTAATTGGTTACGAAAAATCGGGATGGTTTGCTTTTATTTTCAGCCTTGTCACCCTTGTGCTCGGACTCCAAATCGCAAGAGCCGGAGCGCGTTCAAGACAACAAACAGACTTGAAAATGCCATCGCAGCCGCTGCCCACATCGGAGTCAATCGACCCATCATAGCCAATGGCATCAAAATAATATTGTATCCAAAGGCCCAGACTAGATTTTCTCTAATGTTGCGAAACGTCGCCCGCGAAAGCGTGATTGCATTCAGAACGCCTTCAAGACTTGTGTTTTTGAGTGTTAACGCGGCTGTCTGCTGAGCAGCATCTGTGCCGCTGCCCATTGCAATTCCCACATCAGCCGCAGCCAATGCAGGTGCATCATTCACTCCATCACCTAGCATCGCGACTGTCCGCCCCTGAGACCGAAAGAGACCGACGAGTTCAGCCTTCATCTGCGGGGTTTGTTCTGCATAGGCCTCGATTTTGAGCGTCTGACTCACAAACGTCACCACATCGAGGTGATCACCCGAAGCCAAAACAGCATGAATGCCAAAATCTTTAAAGCGGGACAGAACAGCTGCTGCATTCCGCCGCAAGGAATCACGCAGGCACCAAGCAATATAAGGAACCCCATCAATCTCACACATCACCCACGTCCCACTATCACCGTATGAAAAATCAAGATTGGCATTGCTGCGCAACGACAAGAGAAGATTGTCGTCAGGGCGGCCAATATGAACATTTCGTCTCTTGCCAGCAAAATCCCAAACAGCAAACATTCCCCGGCCTGCGAGCTCGCGAATCTCTTTCAATTCATTGCTCGTAGGGTCAGCGGAAATGTGGGGTTTGATCGCCTCCACGAGTCCTACGGCGATCGGGTGTTGTGAGCGTTGTTCGAGCTGGATGACCATACGCAGAATATCGTCTCTCTGAAGGTCTGAGCCCACAGAGCTCTCGTCCATTCCCTTCAGCCATTGTTCGGTCGTCACCGACATGCGTCCCTCTGTAAGAGTGCCTGTTTTATCGAGGACAATCGTTTGCACTGACTGCAATGATTCCAAAGCAGCCAAATCTCGAAAAAGAAGCCCTTGCTGAGCTGCTCGATGCGTTGCAACAGCCACCGCAATTGGTGTTGCAAGTCCGAGCGCACACGGACAAGCGACCACAAGAACCGAAATGGCTGCATTTAGACTTTCTGAGGCATTCCCATCCAAAAACAAAATCCAAATGAGAAAGGTCAAGATACTCAAAACGAGAACCACGGGAACAAAGACCTGAGACACACGGTCAACCAAACGTTGAACAGGAGCCTTGGAAAGCTGCGTGCGCTCAACGAACGCCACTATTTCTCCAAGCCGTGATTGAGAGCCGACGGCTTGGACCTGATATTGGACAACTCCCACCATATTCAAAGATCCAGCGCTCACCGAGTCACCCACGCGCTTAACGCAGGGACGACTCTCACCCGTCAACAAAGATTCATCAACTTCCGTCTCACCCTCCGTCATCACACCATCCGCCGAGAAGCGCTCGCCCACGCGCGTCATCAACTGATCTCCAACCTTCACAAAGCGGACATCCACGGTCTCCCATTCGCTCTGACGATCTTTCAGCAGGCGATGAGCAGAGCGCGGTTGAAGATCAAACAATGCACCCAGAGACGATGTTGCCTTCCAACTCATGCGTTGCTCGATATATTTTCCGACCAAAACAAAACCGACAATTGCGGCAGCTGTTTCAAAATAAACAGAATCAGAACCTTGAATTGCAAGTGCACAAGACCAAATAAAAGAAATTCCTGCGCCCAAAGAAACCAGTGTGTCCATATTGGCAGAGCGCATCTTCAACAACTTAAAAGCTTTAATGAAGAACTCACGACCGGCACCAGCGAGCAGAGCAAATGTCAAGACGGCTTCAATGACTCGGATAGAAACATTTGATGACAAGTGATGAAACATGCCAAGCGCAATCACAGGCACGCCCAGTAGAATTGCGAGAAGCAAGCGCTTCAAGGCCCTTTGTTGTTCAATCCTTTGCTGTTCGGCCCATGAAAACCCTGCTCCGATGGGTTGTGCATTATAACCCAAGGCAGCGATTGTCCTTTGAATGTCCGCAGACGCTACAGACGTTTGAACCACAGCTGAACGTCCTGCAAAATGCACAGCCGCGCGCTCGACTCCCTGCATTTTTTGTAAGCCCCGCTCAATGCGTTGCGCACAGGCAGTGCAGCTCATTCCCTCCACTATGAATTCCTGAATGGGTGTCTCTGACGAGCGCATGAGGCCTCCAAAAGCCAATGTTCACTGCACAGGAAAATCTCAGTTCGAGTGTCTTGTCACAAATTCGATTTGAGTGCCAACCTCGTAAAAATATCAATATTTCAGATACCTTATAGAATTTATATAAACCCGGCGATAAATCGACCGATATCCTCCGTTGGTTAGAAGTGTTCTCTAAGGGAAGGATTTTGAACAGGGTATGAAAAGGCGGGGACAGTCAGAAGGCTTTACATTGGTGGAACTGATAATTTCATTGGCCGTCATGGCCACTGTCTTTGCCTTTTCTTTCAAAAATCTCGCCGCGATTCGCAGTAATATGAAAAGCCAGGAAACACTGGGGCAGCACCTGTTCTTTGAAAGCTTTGCCGTCTCAAAACTCAAACTTTACTTTGCAAAATTTATGCAATGGAACAGTCATGTATGCACAACTTTAGAGGTTGATTTTCCCAACTGCTACTGCATAACTGCTGACTATTTTGCCTACGCTTCCAATCAGACAAAACTCGGATACACGAGAAATCCATCCCAGACAGTCAACAAACCGATCGTATCTGCCATCAGCGACGAGGTTGCCAATGCAACGCTCGGGGCAGATATGCGCTTGGCACTTAGCACCTTTACGCAGCAGGAAGTCTCTCCTCAAGGCTCACAAAGCCCACCTGTCAGTCTCATTGATCTGGTTTCACAGCGAGCGCAGACCACCGGAGCACAGCCATGGGGCGCATTAATTCCAATTGATTCCGTGGATGAATGGAAGGCGGCCAATCCGTACTCTCGCGATTGGTGCGTCAGAGTGCAAAAAGATGCCCCTACGGGAACAGTGAAAGAAATGTGTGAACGCTTGGAGTCCTGTACGCAAGCGGCAGGCAAGACAGCACTGAAAAATCAATTGGGACGAATGAAAGGAAACGTGCAGGATTTAAGCCAAAAAGATACCTTTAACATGTGCTTCATTTTCGCCGGCAATCTGTTCACGAGAGCTGATCAGGGCGGTGCTGAAAATGCCTCATTGGGGCTTACGGCAATTGACAATCCCCGCGCCGTTGGACTCGTGGTCGCAGAGGCCAGATTTGTTAACAACATCAGTTCACGAGAAATCAAGTGTTCAGAAGCCGCAACCGAAATGAACAGGATTCTGAAAATTAGACTCGATATTTACACTGCAATGAATACAGACGCTCGCTACGCCAAAAATCAGCACGCATCGCAATCCCGAAGGGACATCTCTGCTGAAAAAATTGGAGTTGCAATTCCCAACTGCGCAGCGCCTAGTCGCGGAGGTTTTAACAGAGTCGGGAGCGACGCCACGGATTCCATTTGCATTGAAGATCCCACGTGGGTTTACGAGTGTGCTTCGGCATGTCGACCATCACCACGCAACTAATAAGGAAGAGGTTTGTTATGAGTCGATTCAATTGGCAAGCACTCAGATCACAATCAGGCAGTGCACTTTCTACGACATTGATGTTTGCTTCAGCAATTGCCTTAACGACGGCGGGCATGGTCACTCTCAACAAAAATCTGAAAAAAAACAGAGAACTCACCAACCAAAGTGGCGTTGAACGGCGGTTGAACGAATCAGCATTGCAATCTGTCACCCAGCTGGTTTCAAACGGCCGACTTCACTTCAACAATGAATGCAATCGGCTGGAGCCAACGCAGCCAAACTCTGGGTACAATTTCCCAACATCCGGCTGCGCAGTGATCTCGACGAATGAGTCAATCGATTGCTCCAAGTCGAATAATTCAGGCTGGATCTATTTGGCAGGGCCGGGAACCACAGATGTGACGATCGGCGTTTGTGTCAGCAGCACGGAGCGAATCAAAGGCGCGTTAGTCACCAACAACAAAAGGGTCAACGTTACAATCACGGGCTATGAAACGGTCACCGAAAACAACGGTGTTGCAAACCAGAGCAATGGAGTGACACGAAGATTTGCGCGTGCAAAGTCGCAACCTGAGGGGCGAAATGCAAGTAGTGCATATTACGGCAGCCTTCGTGGCAAAATTTCCTTGGGTTTGACCGACGGAAACACTGGGCTTTTGGCGAAATATGGAGGCGCTGATACGTGTTTCTATATGCGCCCTCAAACCAACAAACAAACGCGCGGCAGCGCTAACAATTTATCCTTCAGCGCGCGCAATGGTGGGGGAACTTATTCAATACAGCAACTTGAACCACGTCCGGAAGGCCCGAATGCAGATGAATTTCAGCAGGCGTTTGAGGTAGGAACTAAATCTCCAGAAAGTTACGAGGTCCTTAGTAAACTCAGAAATGAACTCATTGACAAATATTATAAAGCGACGCCTAACCCGCTGCGCGGTTCTCGTCCAGAAACCACAAACTGGAGTTTGGATCCATTGGCCTGGACGCCCGATGCAACACCGCAATCTCGCATGAAGTATATGACAAAAGTAATTACCGAGACTTCATATCTTCAGCAACAAGGGGTCCATTTTCTAGGCGTGATGCCACGTCCCAAAGACCCAAACAAACCTGGACCTAATTTTCAATATTTTCTTGCGGCCACACCAGGCAGCTCAGACCACTTGCAGGAACAAATTTACAATAAAGATTTTGATCCAAAATACATGGAGTGGTATGAACAGGGATGCAAAACGTCAATTGGCGACTCAAAGGCGGCCTTTTGTACAAAGGTAGATATCCCGCATAAAAGCTACTCGGCTAACTTCAGCACCAAGTGTAAAATTGTAAAACAAGGGCTGGATCCGGTTGCGGCTGATAAACCCAAAACGGTTGCATATGCCAATCGTGCATTACTCACAAGCTGCAATGCGGCATGGGTCGATCTTGTGGCCAACTATGCAAGAAGCAACGACAGTACAAGCCTCAATGGCTACATTAAAACATCTTCGACCGAGATCAGCGCGCGAATGGTCGTTGAAGCTCTCGAGGTCGATGATACATTTTTGAATCGTCAAGGACAGTGGGCATCTCCCCATCCTCTCCGCGATGCGTATGATAAGTTTGGGGCGACTCTGTTGGCTGAACTCAATGCGCAAAGTGTTGGTGCGAGCATCAAAGACGACTTCACCATCGCGTTTGAAAGTGACCAGGATAGTTCAGTTACAGCAAAAACTGGTGTGATACGCGAATGGAAAATTTGGGCACTCGATCCTCTACCCTCCGGTGGCACGAGTCAGATTGAGCACATTTCTAATACCTGTGCCTACTTTAAATATTACAATCCCGAAAACCCGAAGACATGTGCAATTTCCTTTATCACGGAGGAAAAGAATGGATTCGTTTGCAGAAATAATGACGGCTGTTTCGACGAACTGACAAAAATTCGTATGGCTAATGGAGTCGACCGATTGATTACAGAGCTTAAGACGGGAGATCTCGTTTGGAACCCTGTGACCAGCGCGCCTGCAAAAATCGCTAAAATGGTTATTGGACCCGAAAACAAACCGCTCATTCACGTCACGATTGGTAAATCCACAGTGCGGGTCACCGACTCACATCCCTTCATGACAGACAAAGGTTGGGTGATGGCAAAGAATCTAAAAGTAGGCGCCAACATTCGTTCCGGTCAGAAAACTTTTCTGCCGGTGACGAAGATCGAGTTGGGGCCCACAGGTCGCACTGTCGTGAATATTGCTCTTGAGGGTTCAGCAGACCAGCATGAAATGCATTATCTATTAGCTGATGGCGTTGTCACAGGCGATCTTGTGATCCAAAATATGCTACAGTCGCGTGCGTCATCCACCGGTTCTACTCAAAGGTAAACGGAGGAGGTCATGAATCCGCGTTCCTCAGAAAGCGGCCTCACTCTGGTCGAGCTTATGGTTGCAACCTCACTCTCTCTCGCTGGACTCACAGTCGGTGCTGTGGCGATGAGAGATCACATGGCCACGGCTCGAACCTTGAGTCTTAAAGCGGAAGCCAACGTGGAGATGGGTGCTCTGGTAAAAAATTTAACCAGAGATTTTCAAACGACGCAGGCTCTGTCAGGAAGCATTAGAACTCGAGCTTGTATTCTGGAGCGAAGCGGACTCACTCAAGCGACTGACCCAAATCCAAAGATTACTGATTTTCAATGCCTTCAAAATATCGTCAACAACCCAAATCTAAAAACTGATGGAATTGGTTTTAACATCGTCGCAGACCCAACAACGAACTTACTCGTCCCAACAACTGCATACATCAACACCTGTGAGGCCTATAATCCAAATGACCTGCCGGTTGGCAGAGGAGGACAACGCCATTCCCCCCCCCGATCGCCAGACAGTCTGCAATGGGGAGGAGCCAGTAGTATCTGCCCAATGGCCTGCCCCGAAAAATTCAGACCGGTTGTCAAATTTATTGGACAGGCCGGCAGCATCATCGCCGGCAGGCAAGTCCCCAGTGCCAGCCAAAAACTCAACCTATGGGGCGCCGTTATTTGCGGCGCACAGTTCAGGGATTCCCGAGAAATTCAACAACTCAGAAGCCGTGATTTTTCGGCACAATATATAAACGTCCTCACCTTCGTTGCGCGTGCAAGATTCGACATTATCTTTCCCCAAGATCATGATGCCAACGGGCAGCCCTCAGTTGATAAAGCTGGCAATAAAGTTCTCCAAAGTTACGTCTGGCTGACGGGTGGAACAGTGCTGGACTTTCTCGACTCTCAGGAAATGTCCATTTACAAATGTTCAGCGGGGACACCCGGCTGCTGAGTCTTCTCTTTAGCTGCCAATGTGATCAGCAACGGAGTTGAAAGATAAATTTATTCTTACGCTCAGCTCTTAGTTATCTCGCAATTCAACATCGCAAATCAACATCGCAAATCAATTCTCTCAGAAACGGGATCTCCAACTGCAGTCGTGACAGAGCGCTGCCTAGACTTGCCGTTGCCTTAGTCCACTTGTCATCAAAACCTCCTGCCGGCTCATACTGAAGAGAATATGCTTGCATCTCACTCTGAATGACAAAAGAATCTTGAGTACTATAAATGCTTTTGACAGCTCAAATCCTGCAACTGCCAAGAACCTCTTTGAAAATGGGAAGTCACAAGCTCCTTACCTTTTCATAAGCATTCGGGGCTGTCTTTGTCTGCGGGGAATGTTTACGTTCAAACTTGATTCCACCGAAAGAGTATAAAACCACATGACGCGCATTCAAAACACATCAAAAAAGATCAACGCATTGCTCATGTGTCATCTTCCTCTGCTGTTTGCAATGGCTGTCCTGAAATTTTCCTTGACTCAAGACGATGCCGGAGCTTTGCAACTAAATTTGCTTAAAATCATCAATATCATCAGCCTATCACCTCTGGCATTGTTACTTTTAAGCAAATTTCCTCTGAATTTTAAGTCGAATCATAAACTCGATCAATTGACTCCCCCACTCATCATTACGATTGTACTCATCATCCAACTCAAGGAACTCTTTGATTTGATGGGGGGCAGAGGTCTCTCTGACTACGCATTTGTACCACAAGGCTCGCTGGCACCTCTCCTGATCCTTGGCGAAGCGATGCCGTCACTGCACGCATCGCTGAATGATCGTCCCCGATTGCAAGATCTTCTTCGAAAAATTGCTTCTTTTTGTGCGCTGGCGCTTTTGACAATCCATTTTTTTGAAGAACGATTTTTCTTGCAAAAATTTATTTACCTGTCCTCTGTATCAATGAGTATTTTGCTTTCATTGCTTGGTCTATTTCTATTCTTTCTGATTCAATACCGTTCCGAAAACTCAAAGATGCTAAGCATTATTCTTTATTATTGTCTTCAGTCGACAATCATGATCTTATTTCTTCCTGTCTTCGACTCACAGCTCTGTTTTGCAATTATTTTTTTGGGCACCGCCTTTGCTCTCACCCTTGACTCCATTTTTCTTCGACCGGAGGCGCTCGTTCAAAATGGATTTTCTCTTTCCTTGGCAAATCGAAGACTCAGGGACGTCTATGAAAAGAAGGTATCCGATAGCGCCCACTTGGCATCAGCAACACTCGATAGTCTGACGGCTCAAATCTGCATTTTGGATTCCAAGGGCCTCATCACAGAAGTCAACCGTGCATGGCGGCTGGCCATGGCACATGTAAAAAAAGCGGATTTAACCTCTTCATCTGAAGAGCAGTTCTCTGTCAAAGGTTCTTTGCAGGGGCAAGAATCTTACATCGGCAAGAACTATTTCAGTATGAATCCGTCGGAACTCGGAGATGATCCCTCCATTCACAAGCAACTTGTCGATGTCATACAGCAAATTGTAAAAGGAGATCTTGAAGAATTTGTCACAACCTTTGCCAACCCGAACGGCAATCGACGACAATGGTTTATGTGCCGAATCACACACTTTGTGTCCTCACAGGGCAAATGCATCGTTGTTGCCAAAGAAGATATTTCGGACCTCAAACTGATCGAGGAAGAGCTTCTATTAAAAAACGCAGCTATCGAAAGAGCTAATGATGGAATCGTCTTGACCGACCCCTCGCTGCCGGACCATCCGCTCGTTTACGTCAGCCCCGGTTTTTTGAAATTGACTGGATACACAAAAGAAGAAGTCTTGGGGAGGAACTGTCGCTTCCTGCAGGGTCCGGACACCAATCCACAGACGATCGAAAACATTCGACAAGCCATCAGCCACGAACAGCCTTTTGACGGTGACATCGTTAACTATTCAAAAACAGGAAAAGCATGGATTAATCGCCTCAGACTGGAGCCCATCCGCAATGACCAGGGCAAACTTCTCCGCTACTTGGGAGTTCAGTCGAATGTCACTGATCAAAGGAGACTTGAAGAGGAACTTAATCGAGCACTGGAAAAAGAGCGGATTGCGCGTCTTGAGGCCGAGCGCCATTTTCAGGAGGCGAAGGCTGCAGATAGCCTCAAAGATGAGTTTCTTGCAACTCTTTCACATGAACTGAGAACTCCGGCGGGCGTGATTGTTGGCTTTGTTGAACTTCTGAAATACGAAAAAATGTCGACGGATGAAGAGCAGGAAGCTCTCAACGCAATTGAACGAAACTCGCGCTCACTTATCACACTCATCGACGATATTCTTGACGTGAGTCGTGTAATCACCGGAAAATTTAAACTCAGTCCAAAGCCGGTCGACCTGACAAGTGTTGTAGAATCCGTCATTTCGGCTGAGTTATTGGCCGCACAAGCCAAGAACATTCGCATTGTCACCGAATTCGAACCTGGACTGGGACCCGTCTATGGAGACACAACGCGGTTACAGCAGATTTTTTGGAACCTGCTGTCAAACGCCATTAAATTCACCCCTCGCAATGGTCGGGTGAAGGTGACTTTGCGCATGGATGGTCCACGCGCCATCGTGAAAGTGTCGGATACTGGCGTCGGGATTGATTCCAAATTTCTCCCCCATGTATTCGAACGGTTTCGCCAACAGGACAGCGGTATGAATCGTGCCTATGGGGGTCTAGGACTCGGTCTTTCTATCGTCAAACACCTTGTCGAACTGCATGGTGGCGCCGTCTGGGCCGAATCCGATGGACCAGGGCGGGGCTCAACCTTTACCGTCAGCCTGCCAGTTTTAACCGCCTCAGTTTGATGTTAGTTGTATGCGCGATCAATTCGTGGACTAGAAAGATGCGCTGATATGTCAAACACAAGAAAAAAACCACAAAAACTGGAAATCTCGATTGGAATACTTTCACAGCCCTCATCGGAGGGATCCGAGGTTCAGATCAAAGGACCACAAGTCAAACAAAGCAATCCTGCAAACAACAAGTCGGATGGAGCAGCGCAGATTCCAACACCTATCAAGGGTCAGGTGAAACTGCGGCGGGAGGTTAAAGGACGGGCAGGAAAACCTGTCTCTGTGCTGTTTGGCTTTGATGATCCGGCCGCAGCCCAAAGCGCAAATCTAAAGGCTCTACAGGCACGTCTCAAAGACATCCTGGCCTGCGGCGGAACGTACGATGAAGACCTAAAAGAAATCATTTTGCAGGTTGATGATTTGGCAAGAGTCCGTCAGGCATTGGGCAAAGTCGGGATGACGGTCAAAGAACAGCGCTAAGCGGTAGAGTATTTCGGATGCTGATGAACTTTAACTTCGAATGATCGGTCCCTTAAGCACTCTTGAACAGATAAATCGTTTGCAGAGACAGACACAATTGTGACTCGGAATATTTAATGATCTCTTTCTCAAGCCATCCCTCTGGAGGACCTTCGAAGACCGGAATCGCCAAACTCGACAGTTGCCTCTGACAAAGTCCGTCCAACAGAGAATGAAGAGCCTGGCGGGCCACGTCAGGGCGCATTTTCTCCTGCCAATGAAAGCGCAGCGGTAACGCAACGACAAACCTGGTCCCAAACAATTCTCCGACTTCGTGCCACAGACTCTCACCTGGTTGTAATTTTTTTCTGATGCAGGCGCGTGTGTATTCGCGAAAATAATCAGGCCATGCCTTCTTGACCTGCCTCGAGAGAATATCCTTACTGACACCCACACAATTTACAGGATGAACAAAAACATCAGGATATACGGAAAATACGTCGTCAACTCGGACAATGTCCAACCCACGTCCTCCCATTGCTTTGACCGTGTCAAGACACGTGCAGCAGATCTCGTGATTTTTTTTCGACTCAAATTACCACAAGGCGTGTGGCACTGACCAGTCTTAGACTGAAATGGGTGACATCCGGAACAAGACCAAAACACCGATCCAGGCACTCAAAAGCACCATCAATCCGGCGCTCCACTCCGCCAATGAATGGTTTTTATCACAGACTAAAATGCGAAAAACGAGTGCTGCAACGAGAACCTGAATGAAAAGCAAGTAAAACGCACTCGGAAATCCATTAAACAAGGCAACAATAGAAACCACTGCGGCAAGCAGATCAAAAGCGAGCGCGGTGAGAGCAGCTTTTTTAACTCCACACCTCTGCCGGTATGTTTGTGCAGCAGGATGAGCCGTAGGTCTTAATTTTCGAACGAACTCAAAGGTCAGCGAGGCAGTCACATTCATTGCCACGAACAGCCATGCTACGAATTCGCCGGCAAAAGCAGGCGCAAAAAGGCTGACACCATAGAGATAAAAATGAATAGCAACGACCTGATATAACAGCACATAAGTGACTAGAAAATTGGACCACCATCCAGCAAGATAAAAGTCCCGGTACAACAACCAAAGGTAAAGCGATGACGATAGAAAAAGGATGGCCGCAAAAGGGGCTGACAACAGAAAATGTGTTGCCGAAAGCAGAATCAGAAGACCAAAGACAACCCGAATAACCAGGCGCATTTCACTCTGATCAATCAAACCGCGCGGCAGTGGACGCGATGGATGAGAGACTTTGTCTGTTTCAAAATCTTTCAATTCATTCATCATCCGAGCAAGAATCAGAAACAAAATTAAAGAGACCACTGCAAGCAATCCCAACCGCACATCAGGTACTTTTTCTAAACAGCTTCCCTGAGGAAATTTGGAACAGACCCCTTGAACCTGACTTAAAAAATATCCGCTCAAAACAAGGCCGAGAGCGAGAACAAACAAGGCCGTCAGTGGATTGCGCTCCTTGAGGTAAGTCATCCAGCGTTGCATGCGAAGACTGCCTTGCCATGTACTTAAGCGATCGATGCGCGAGCGATGCCGGCTGTCGCGCGCGATGATCGCGGTCCAGACCTGATGATTTTTTTTATCTATATCCTTTGCCGCAGACTCAACCCGCATTTTATCATCATCGGCAACAATGACCTCGTTGGAAAGTGCATCTCTATAAATGAATGCGCGTGAATGGCCAATTTTTGCATAGAGCTTCTGTTCAAAAAAGAAGTCGTCTGCGCTTTGACTTTCGCGACCTGCATACCAAAAACCATCGCCGTCACTCAGAATGCGATCTCCTGTGCGCTGCCAGATTAGACCCAATTCATCACGTTTAACTTTTTGAGCAATGCTGACATCATCTCCAAAAAATTCAGGACAAAAACTGGGGCAAGAAACCCAGAGAATTCCTTCGTCATCCCATTTTGTTTTAAATTCATCAATCGGAAAACCAACATTCAGAGCATGAATAAATCCTTTGCCGCGCGACTTCTCCACACTCATACGAGCATCACAGAGTGAAATGGGCTCCAAATCCGTACCGCCGTAGACCTGCAAAATCCGCGCTTTAGGCCATGCGTCGAGTGCAGCCTCAAGCAGATCGCACTCCACCATCGCGCCTCCGACCTGAATGAGGCTTAGACTCGACAGCCGAAAATCATAATCAATGAGACGTCGGAGGAATGCGGGACTACAGGAAAGTGATTGAGGCCAATGCTCTTTGTCTAAATCCCGAATTTTCTGCAACGCACTCAAAGACCAGCTGGGTGGCAAAAGAAGCGAACCACGACCAGCGCTCAGATTAAACAATACGCGAAGAGGAAACGTCGTCAGATCAGTTCCTGAAGGTGTGCCATCCATTCCATATTTCAAAACAATCTCTTGCAAGCGCCACAAGGAGTCATGTGAGCGAACAATGCCTGTGCTCTGCCCGGCGGTCACTGAAGTAAACGAATAGAAGGCAGCAAACTTTGAATCCACAGGTCGCAGTTCCAACTGCTCGTCAGTCAATGGCCTACGCAAAACGTTCTTGACGGACATCAGACTAATTCGACGCAATGAGCGTAAGGAATGACTCCTCAAACTGCGGAGCTGACCCAACCAATCTGCAAAAAGGGCTTTGGGCTTGAGCTCGCCAATCAAAGAGTCAACCCGATGAGCCGGCATCCATGGTTCAATCAAGACGACGGAGCAGCCAAAGCCCATCAACGCAACAATAGCCGCATAGAGGACAGGCGACGGCAAAGCCAGGACCACGACGACATCACCGACGTCAAGACTCAAAGAACGACACGTTCTCTGCTGACTCGCAATCAGCCGGCCAAAGACCTCATAGCTGACAATACCTTCCGACGGTGACCACAGTGCCAATCGATGCGGATGTTCCCGCAGACGTTCAAAGACGCGGATGCAGTAATTTCCGTTTGAAGGCGACACTTTCGAAACCCTCTTTTCTGATCTACTTCAGCTGATGGTGGATAGGGTTTCGGAATAACCCTCCAAAAGTTGAGAGAAAAATCAACGAAGTCCAGATTTTTAAAAATTGTGCTTATTTTTGGAGAGAGCGTGCCGAGAAGACGCACATGAATAAAAGGATAGAAATTCTGGAAGGCCAATTGATGAATCTGCCGAAGCTACAGACCATCCTTAGAATAATAGACTATGCGCAACGCCTGACTTTTGAATCGTTGCGCTTCATCAACGGTCAACCCAAATTCTGTCCCTTCTCGTTTTATTGCAATCAATTTCCGCAAAGGACAACGACATGAAGAATTTAGTTTTGGTGTTTTTCACTTTCTTCATTTTTCTTTCGACCTCGAGACAGGCTTCAGCCGCCCAAGCCCTCTCGGCCCATCCGGTGCGAGTCGGCCTTTCACTAGGAACTGCCTTTGGCAGCGGAGCCTGCGTGTCTGCTGATGCAGGACGCACCATCTCCGATAACATTAGTTTAGGTGGTGAATTTTGCGGATTGCATCTTATTTCTTTGCGTGGATTAATTTGGGAAAAACCTGCGAGCATGGCGGGGTTTTTTGGCGGACCGAAATTGTACATTGGCCTTGACCGTGACTCCTCTGCGGTGTTTGCGGCAGCGGGAGACTTTGGATGGATGCATCGCTTCGACAGCAAAGTTGACTTGGGCCTCGCGGCTGACGTGGTGATTGAAAACAGCCTGCGCGCCACTCTAAAGATAATGATCGGGTATTTATTCTGACGTTTAAAACTTGCCCCCGGACCTTAATTTTTTACCTGTCCTTCCTCATTTCCAATCTGCATTGTTGACAAAGACAGCGAACTTCCATAGCCCTTTCTCCTTAATTCAAATAAATCTATTTTATTCGAATTCCTGGAGAGTCCGATGTTTCTTTCAAGATTTTATCAGCACAAAATTTATTGCCTTTCTATTGCCTCACTCTTGGCAATTCTCCCAGCTGGCTGTGGAGCACCGGCGTCGAGAGATGTGTCACACTTGCTGCCTGCACCCACTCAACGCCTCAGCGTTGCTGACGAGGCACGGTTCTTGAAATTTTTAAAAGAGACTGTGCACTCCGGCGCAGCACCTGTTTCCAACTGCGACTTCGAATGCCAGCGGATGCGCACCGAATTCCGCTATGTCGTTTACGTCGGCGAGCAAATTTACGCATACTGGGACCAAAAAAAAGCAGAGACACAGATTGATTATTCAGCCTTCGCACGCAGTCTTGAAGAACGTATTACAAATTTAACGACTCCATCTGAGTATTACTTAATCCTCCGTGAATGGGCCGCTGCTTTTCGTGATGGACACGTCAACGTTTTAATGAAAGACGACCGTTCCGATTTGGAACGCTATACAGCTGACCTGCGACTGGAGACTTTTGCACCAGCCGCTGAAAACGAATCGCTGATCGTCGTCAATTCTACTCTGCCAAAATTAGAAGTCGGAGATGAGGTCGTCGAAATCAATGGTCTTAACGCAGCAGAGGCATTAACGCAGCAGGAAGGAACTGTCTCGGGATCAACGCGCCGCATGCGCCGCTCAGGTGCGGCCAATCGTTTGATCGATGTGATTGGAATCGAATCTGCAACAAAGCCCCTCAGGATCACGGTCAAACGCTCTACTACAGCAGAGAGAGTGTCTGTTGACGTGCCCCGCAAAGCGATTCTCGCTGCCCCTGTCGACGACAAATCAACTGATCTGTCTGAACCCGAAAAGTCCGGTATTGACCTTATTCAGGCGAGCATTGTACCGGGGAATATCGGCTATCTGCGAATTGATGGATTCTCTGGATCAAAGTCTTTTGAGCTTTTGCAACAAGCGATGGACCGATTGTCACGCTGCTCGGGTCTGATTCTTGATTTAAGAAAAAACGGCGGAGGTGACCAATCAGGCAACGTAATTTTGGCACAAATTGCCGGCAGAACGATCGACCGCTACCAGGTCAGCGAGAATTTAAACCCTTATTTATTGCATGCGAGACCTTCGTATTTTGGACTCGAACGTGAGGGAGAAACTGGCTTCGCGCAGTGGCGCCCCCTGCGTGTTGCAGCTCCCAGCCGGCCCGCAGCCTTTAAAGGAAAGCCTGTCTTCGCCTTGACGTCATCGTTCTGTTTTTCTGCGTGCGACACGTTTGTTTCAGCATTAAAAGTCAATGCACTGGGCAAGATTTATGGTGAGGCAACAGGCGGTGGAACCGGTTCGCCGCTAGTTTTTGAGTTGCCCTATTCAGGTCATTCGTTCAGGTACAGCGTTGTTCGTGGCAGGACCTTCAAGGGCGACTGGATTGAAGGACAAGGCACAGAGCCCGACGTTCTCGTTCGACCTCAGGTGGCTGATCGCATCAACCGCTCAGATTCCCAATTAATCCGCGTGTTCTCCGATATGACGTCAGAATTGGCAGCTGCCGCAAAAACAGACCAATCTCTTCAGCTCGGTTTGCAGGCCACTGAACAAATTCTCGCGCAATTTGGGCATGTGGCTGCTCAGAGTCTTGAAATACCTGAAAGTGTACGGCAGGAAAAATTTCTCAAGCGCATTTCGTTAATTGATGAGTTGCCCTAATGGCGGATAAGGAAAACTCTGTCTCAAAAAAATCACGACAAACGTCAAACTTTTAACATTATTCGCCCTCGTGTCATTTCTGGTACCATACAAAATCAAGTCTATACCAATCACTGCTTGGCACAAGACAGAAATTATTGGGAGGTACTAAGGTGAGTTCATTACGATATATTCCACTTTGCCTATTAGCTGTCGCAGGATGCAAGACCCGCGGGTTTAACAATGAAGGAACCACGGAGTCGCTTCGACCCCAACCAACTGCAAAAAGCACAGCTCAGCCCTCTCTCTTTGGGAAGTATCAAAAGAGTGATGGTGTCACGATCAACATTGCGGCAGGAACCCTCGCGATACTCCAACCAAACGGCAACCGTATTCAAGGTCATCTTGAGCGCGATGGAAGTTTGGGCGCCAGCTATACGGTTCGTTTCCAAGAAGGATTTGTCTGCGGCTCTTACAACCTTTCACTCTGGATTGCTGAAGGACAGATGGGAGATGGCAGTCAATTCAAATTGAGCTGGAACAAGCCCACTGGTTCAGTGGTTCGTGAATGCGGACATATGTCTGCAGCAGAGGGACAATACTCTCGCTCGAGTACTGTTGTTCTTAGAGGTGTTTATTCAGATGGAAAAAGCAATGTCGTTCATATCGAGGGCGGCAAGGTCACTCTTTCTTCTGGCAATGCTAAGCCTATGGAAGGACAACTCGAACGTGATGGTTCCCTTGGAGCAAGCTATACGATCCGGTTTCCGGAAGGATTTGTCTGCGGAACTTACAATCTGTCACTTTGGGCAGCTGAAGGCGTGGTCGGCAATGGGAGCCAGTTCAAATTGAAGTGGAATAAGCCCGAGGGCTCGGTTGTTCGCAGTTGCGGAGACATGCAGCTAGCCGAAGGATCCTACAATAGAACTTCGAATTTCGGCGGTGATTATTACAACGCAGATGGTACAAAAATAATTATTGATACAAAGGCTGGTTTGGCGACTTTAGTGATTCAAAACGAGGGACAATTCCAAGGTCAGCTTGAACGCGATGGCACGATGGGCGGTAGTTACAAACTTCGGTTCAAGGAAGGCTTTGTGTGCGGCTCTTACTCAATATCACTTTGGATTTCAGAGGGGACTGTGGGGGACGGAAGTTGGTTTAAAGGCTCTTGGCAGGAACCAACCGGTAGCGTTCGCAATCAATGCGGCTTTATGAGAAAGGCGCAGGGAGTGTTTATTCAATAAAAGACAATTCTTTAGTGGGATTAGTTTGACTTCTTAACGAAACTTTTTTGAACAAGTCAATTCTCAGCAGGACTGACTTTGTTGTCCCCTCCAATGACTCTTCGTCAAAGGAGGGTTTTTTTATCTAATCACTCAATTCAATTCATATCAAAGACAGACTCAATAGCATCAAAGCCGATTCGCAAGATGAGATTCGCACATCCACAACCTTTTCTCGAGCGAGCCTGCAGCCCTAACACAAAGGTCCATAGAGACCGAGTCACCATTCTTCTCGCACGCTTCAATTGTGTCCCGCAGCATCTGAACAAAGAAAGAGAGCCGATCTGAAATCAGCTTGATGAATTCCTCTTGAGCCTTCATGCCCACGGGCGCGTCGGCTAGATGTGGCACAGCGGACAATTTCTGAACCGTCGCGGTGGGCTCTCCTCCCAGTATAGCGATGCGTTCCGCAAGATAATCAGAAATTTCGGACACATTTTGAGCCGTCTCATCAAACAGCTCATGCAGGCCGTAGAAGCTATTGCCGCGGACGTTCCAATGCGCATTTTTTAATTGCAAATAGAGCTCAATTGAGCCTGACTGAACAGGCTGTAGTGCGCGGACAATTTCAATCCTCTGGGCTTCGTTGATAGGATGTCTCGTCCTTTGCAGCGTGATCGTTGGCTTCTTTTTAACAAGAGTTTTTGCGACAGCCGGCATTCGTCTCTCCTTTTTTGCAATAATCTGTGCGCTTGCATGCTTCAGGCACCTGCCCGTGCACGCCTGCTCACGCACGTTCACCAAAATTAAAGCAGATTCTTGCCCCCGTTTGGATGTTCATTTTTTCGTATTTCGAATGATTATTTGAATGATGAAAAACTTTCGTCTCTGAAAATTTTGTGCGAGATCTGTTTTACCGGATCACAGCAAGCAATTGCGCGATGAGCCGACCACATTGAACAATGTCAAACCACAGAAAACGCAGGAGTCGAACACCAGATGAACAGAAGACGTCATGATCTTTTGATCATTGATCCAGCCAAAAATGAACCAGAGACCGCCGCTTACAATAGAATCTCAATGCTTTTTGGAGATTTGGCAGAGGAGCCTCGATTTTCGCTGCGTTCAGTGCTCATCAAGTGCCCCGCACTGTCAACGGAAGATCCACTCGCACCGGTTTTTGAGGAACATAATCTCGCTGGGGTGATCGGCCTCGGCAGCACAGCAAATGTCACCGATGATCCTCCTTGGCTACCACAACTCAAAGAGCTTCTCACACTCAATGTTTTTAACCCGCATCGGCCTTTTCTCGGTATTTGCTTTTCGCATCAGCTCATTGCTGACATACACAACGCAAAGGTTGATTTTATTAGCCAGCGGCATGAATTGCCCGAGGGACGCTATCAAGTTCCGCGAGGAAAACAGGTCACTTCTCCAAAAATGGCTTTACTGGCAGCCACCCTCGACGATTCGGATTATTTTTCTGGCAATGAGACGGACCGAGGATTTTGTGAGGCGTTGCGTTTGACCGCCTCATGGACAGAAACGGACTGGCAACGAGTCTTTGGTCAGCCCACGACTCAACAGAAGAACCAGACCGAAGCAAGAATTAAAACCTTTATTGATGAGCACTGGCCAAAGGAATTCTGGAGTCATACCTGGCATGAGCAGGAAGTCAAAAAGCCAAACGTGGCATGGGATTTGCACATTGCAATGACAAGCCCTGAGTGCGAAGTGGACGCCTTGGTGCATCCTTCTAAACCTATTTATTCTGTGCAGAGTCATCCCGAAACACCACATCCAACCCGCGACGGCGATCGATTGATCAAGAATTTTATCTACATGTGCCACTTGCTCAAGACGGCCTAAAAAAACTCAGCCTTGCAAGCAGGCATGCCTGCTTTCGTCTTGCGAAGATTCCATAATTGCAGGCTATCAGACCACGAACTAAGTGGATGAACCTGCGATGGAGGTCGATTTATGGACGAAGAGATGCCAACAAGTGTTGATGTGGTTGTTGCGTCAAGACGTGAAGTTCTTCATCTTGCACCGGTGATTCACGAGCTTAAAAGCAAAGCCCGCTCAGATGTTCGTATCATCGCACTTCAATGTGCCGAAAAAGATCTGCCGGAGATTCTCAGCAGTGTCGACCTGCAAACCGATATGCAGTGGACTGTGCGAGGAGCAGACTGTAATTCAGGGCTCTTTTTAAGCGAAATAAACCTTCTCCTCAGCGAACTCTGGGGACACCGTCGTCCACACTGGTTCTTGAATTTTGGACATCATGATACAACTCTCACAGCATCCGTCGCTGCCTTTCACAATCAAATTCCTATTGCCCACATCGAAGATTTGAATGATTTTAATTCGGAAAAATTTTTCTCCGCTCATCTGCAAAGGTCGCACCGGTCAGTTGCCGTTTTGGCTGAACTCCTCTTCACTCCATCAGCCTTTGCCAAGAATGCTCTCATTCATGAGGGTATCAATGAAAATATGATCTATTCCGTGGGTAGCACACTGTCGGATATCACCCATCTCATCATGCAGGGCTATTCCCGTTCAGATTGTCTGCGGACACTTTTTTCATCCCTGTCTAATCTGCGCATGCAGCAGATTATTAGAGGGGATTTCCTTATTCTCGATCTTCTTTATCCGTCAAATATTCACAAAACTGTCGAGTTACTGCCCCGTATCATTGAGCTCAACAAAGACTTCCTCCCCATCTTCATCAGCCGTGACATCAATATGGTGGACTCGTTCCGTCAGCAGTCTTGCCTGGAAGGCATTCTCTCATTGGAACATGTGAATCACCTCCAACGCTGCTCTTTGCTGGCGCAGGCTAGCTGTGTCGTCACAGACAACGAAGATACGCTTGAGGAATGTACGGCTTACGGAACCAAAGGAATTCTGCTCAAAGAGCATACTGGGCGTTTTGATCTCATTAGTTCGGGGCTGGCGACCATTGCGGCACCACAACCTGAACTTTTATGCGGACAGATCATTTCGGCTCGAAGAGGGAACCACCAAAAATCGCTTCATTTACCATCTCTGCATGCAAGCAGCACAGCAACAGCTTCAAAACAAATCGTGCAGGCGCTTCTTACCAGCCGAACAAGTGGAATCTCTCAAAAATCGAAAACAGAACCTCTATCCCGACGAGCAGGATAACGACAATTTCAAGACGCTGCGTGAGTGCGCTGTTGCGCGCCTCCAAAATAATGCGAAGAGTTTCCTTGATGGTATCAATTTTGTATTCAATCGCCTTGAAACGCTCTTCAAGATCAAATGCATTGCGCAAATCAGCATAAATGGATTCCATTTCTGCATCATTCCAGAGAATGTCTGGCTTATCGAGCAAATGCAACACACCCACCACTTCTGCTTGAGCCATTGAAGCATCAGCGATTTGGCTGTTGAGTCGCATCGCAGGTGTTGCAATGCGCCCCCGTCGGCGAACGGAGTCCAGCATGGCAAGAACATGGACCTTTGCCTGAGTAACGACTAATTCGTAATATTCCATGGCCACGCTTTGTGCGAGGGTCTGCACAACTGCGCCGAGTCGTTCCTGATTAATCGTAGGAAGGACAAGACGATTGTATTCTACTTGTGCGGGTCTCTTTGGATCTATGTAAATAAAAAATTTCTCCGCTGTGACCCTTGGCTCCTTCAACGACAAGCCTAAAGCTTCTCTTAAAAGTTCAACTTCACGGTGACGCTGCTCTTTGGGGACTTCCACAAAAACAATGGCGCCAAAGCGCCACGCGAAGGCAATTCCAGAGTCTCTATAAAGCTTGGCGCGCACATCATTGGCATCGAGAGACGGATAGGCACCCCATTCTTCGGGGAGCTTCTCAAGTTCGAAATCTTCTTTATACATCTCCGCATGAAGTCCCAGATCAGAGATTCTTTCAAGGCAAATTTTATTCAACCACTCATTCACTTCGCCAGCGAACATCGCCCGCTGATGAAGACTCATGTCCGATGAGTGAATCGTTTCATGGATGACTGGCTTTTTTAACTTTCGCCCAAAGATTTCAAACATTGAACATTCTTCCTTTACGGATTAATCCGAAGACTTGGAACATCCGTTGCAGCCTCGCTGAGGACTCCTGAACAACAGCTTACGCAAAACAATAACTCCTGCAACGGCGATGATAGGAAAGACAATCCAATCATAGACAGACATAGCAACCACCTTTAAAGCACCAACAGGTCTTGTCACACGAAAAGATGTGCAATGCGAAATGTTGCAAACGCAGCCAGCCAAGCAACAAATAAAAGCACAGAAAAGCTCGTCAAAGTCCATTTCCAAGAACGGGTTTCGCGCTGCATCACGACAAACGTCGCCAAACACTGAGGTGCAAAAATATACCAAGCAAGCAGTGCGAGTGCCGTTGGCAACGTCCAATCTGCTTTCAACTTTTCTGACAGCGCCGAATTATCTTCCGGATCAGTGGACTCAACAGCATAGACTGTGCTCAGCGCGCTGACCAACACCTCTCGCGCTGCAAAGCCCGGAATCATCGCAACTGAAATTTTCCAGTTGAATCCCAAAGGCTCCAAAACCGGCGCGACTACATGACCGAGTTGTCCCGCCAGACTGTAATTGATGGCAGGTTCTGTGGCATTCGCCGGAGGTCTTGGAAAAGTAGAAATAGCCCAGAGCAGAACCATAATCGACAAAATCATCGTACCAGCCCTGACGAGAAAAGCGCGCGCACGATCAAAGAGTCCGCGTAGAACTGTTCGCAACGAGGGCATGCGATAAGTAGGCAACTCCAACAAAAAATGACCGCATGTTGAAGTCATTTTGAAATGTTTAAGAACGGATGCAAAGAACAACGCGCTCAGCACTCCTGCAATATAAAGGGCTGCCAGCACAAGTCCTTGCAGCTTTAATCCTCCAAAAACTGCAATATTGGGAACAAAAGCGGCAATCAGCAAGGTGTATACAGGTAAACGCGCTGAACAGGTCATCAGCGGCGTAATCAAAATTGTCGCCATGCGCTGTGAACGGCTCTGAATGCTGCGTGAACCTAAAATGGCAGGTACGGCACAAGCAAAGCCTGACACTAATGGCAAAACCGAACGTCCCGACAACCCGACACGTCCCATGACCCTGTCCATTAAAAACGCAGCACGCGCCATGTATCCTGAATCTTCAAGCAACAATAAAGCGGCAAATAAGATTAAAATCTGCGGCAAGAAAACCAACACGGCACCGACTCCGCTGATAATTCCGTCGGCAAGCAAGTCTGCAAACAAACTCACAGGAAGATGGGCTTTGACGTAAGCAATGCAGGCACTCACAGCTTGATCGATCTCATCTGCAGGAACCGCACCCAATGCGAAAACCGCCTGAAATATACCGACGATCACAGCGAGCAAAATCACCGGCCCCCACCAGGGATGAAGCAACAGAGCGTCCAACTGCGCAGTTCGCTCAGAAGGGTTTCCAGGGACAATAACAACTCGACGCAAAATGTCCTCAACGGAGCGTCTGCGCGCGACGATTTCATCACGCGATGACGGCTGCCATTTTATTTGATTCTGGCGACTTTTACGCTGAATGGCGTCATGAGCAGCCTGCGCCAACGATTGCAGTCCGTCCTGACGCGTTGCAGATGTAGGTATCACAGGACATCCCAACGCGTTTTCCAGCGCATGAATGTTAAACTGCATGCCTGCCGCACCCGCCAAATCCATCATATTCAGAGCAACGCACATCGGATATCCGAGCGCTTGAATTTCAAGGGCAAATGGCAGATGCAATCTCAAATTGGTGGCATCAAGTACAACAATCAAAAGATCAGGCCGATCACCTCCTGCCAGATCACCTACGAGCACATCATGAGTGACTCGCTCATCCTCACTTTGCGGGTTCAAACTATAAGCCCCCGGCAGATCAAGAACTCGGAGTTTATGACCCAGATCGCTCCGGAGCATTGACTCAACCCGCTCAACAGTCACACCGGGATAATTCGCAACCTTCTGCCGAAGACCGGTTAGAGCATTAAATAAAGCAGTTTTTCCGCAATTTGGATGGCCCACAAGACCGACGAGAGGAAGGGGTTCAGCACTCATAAATCGTCTCCACGTGCAGGCTCAAATGAACGATGATCTTGATTGTCAGAGGAAAAATCTTTGACCAAAACGAGCGCAGCTTCGTCCCGCCGCATGGCCAAACGCGTTCCGCTCACCTCAATGACAATCGGATCTGCGGACACGGGTGCTTCGTGCAGGACTCTCACACATTCACCTGCCTGAAGACCCAACTCGAGAAGGCGCTCAGAGAGAGCATGCCCTGAGACAACATCGACGATTCGGTAGATTTCTCCTCTGCGCGCCGATTTTAGCGATTTTTCAGCCATTCACAGCCCCCTCTCACCATAACTCGGGTCTTATCGGTATTGATAATCATTTTCAATAGGACTTTATAAAGAATTTGGTGCTAAGGTGTTGCCTGTCCGCTGCCCTGTCCCGAACATCCTATTTTCAGGGAGATCTTACTTATGTTGGCTCAGCTTCTGACGCCCGTCCTTTGCTGCCTCGTGGCATCCTTCACCTCCACAGCTTTGGCCAAGGCGCCCGAAACTGTTGGTAGTCTCGAGTTCGGATATTCAGCAGTTCTCTCGCACTACATTCAAAATTCAAAAACAGGCACTCGATTTAATTACGTCAAGAACGGCGGTCAGGATATCTTGTTTCCCTTTGCGCGGGCCGATGTGACCGTTCGAACGTCAGACAACGATCGATTCGTCTTTCTGTATCAACCTCTTGAAATTAACACTCGCACGGTTGTGCGCAGCGATCTGGTTGTCGACAACGTGACTTTCGCAGCGAACACACCCGTCGATTTCAAATATTCTTTTCCTTTTTACCGATTCAGCTGGTTGCGTGACACGTGGTCAAATGAATCAACAAAAATCGCACTCGGAGCGAGTCTTCAGCTGCGCAATGCGCGCATTGAATTCACAAGTGTTGACGGAAAACTGCACCGCAGCAATCGTAACGTCGGACCGGTGCCGATTTTCAAATTTCAAAGCCGCACTCAGCTCGACGATGGCATCTGGTGGGGAACCGACGTGGACACAATCTACGTTCCTGTGAAGTATCTGAACGGTGGTACTTCCGATGTCGAAGGTTCGTTTCACGATGTTGCAATTAAACTAGGTTTCCCAGTTGTATCATGGCTCGACGCCGCCTTTGTGACCCGCTATATCGGCGGCGGAGGCAAAGGAACCAGCAAAAACTCTCAACCCGGTTCAGATGGATTTACAGATAATCAAATTCACACTCTTAATTTTTCTCTCGCGCTGAATGTTAAGAACTAAGAATGAAGGCCGCCGCAGGAATTTGACCGCGGCAGGAATTCAATACGGAATTTCCATCCTGAATGGTCTTGCCACTTTTGTTGGTTTAAAAGCCCTGCAGCATATGAGCGCTTCGGATGAGATCTTCTCAAGACTGTCGATCATTATTTTATCTTTTACGACATTTCAGCTGATTTCGGATTTGGGCACTCAAACGGAATTCCTGCGTGCCTATCATCATGCAGATCGTCATGATCGTCCCCGCTTAGGACGTCTGCTCATCCAATCGCGTCTGCTGTTGGGAGTGGTTGTTCTGCTCACCGCTGGTCTGTATTGTTTTGCTTCAGATTTTTCTGAACAGATGAGCTTTTCTTTTTTGATTTATCACCTCGCCTTTATTCCCTTTGCACTCATCAGTTCCACAGATTCTATTTTTCTTGCACGCAAGCAATTCAGCAAAGCAATCTTTTCAAGATTGGCTCGGATTTTATCGCTCATCGCTTTCATATTCGCAGCATATCAACTCCCTGCCCGCGCAGAGATTATGTCGCCTGTCATATCCACTTTGACGTTTACGTTCTTCGCTGTCGTTATGTGGTTTTTTGTTTCAAAATCACTGATTGCTGAAAATAAGTCCTCTGAAACATCATTTCCAAAGGCAGATGAGCCTTCAACAAATTCAAAAAAACTCAACCAACATCAACGCTCATATAATCAAGGAACATTTATAGCTGGAAGTGCACTGGCAGCAACGATTATTGGAATTCAATCAGCACATGGTCTTGCCGCACACTCGCTCCTAGTAAGGATGCTCGGAGAGCAAAATCTTACAATCTTTAATACAAGCCTCGCACTAGCCACGCCTGCCATTCTTGCATTTCAAACTCTTGTACAGTTTGCTGTGCCCCACGCTGCCGCATGGGCACAAGGCACAAGCCAAGAATTTATGAGCTCATATTTGAAGTTTTTTAAACGTTCAGTGTTCCTCCTCATCCTTGCATCTGCCGGGCTGTGGACGAGTCATTCATTCGGGCTCATTGAATGGCTCTTTCCGCGCGCAACCGAAAAAGTCGTCCCGCTCTGCCAGCTCTTAATTATTGCTCAGTGGGCCCAGAATTGCGCTGTCCCGGGAATTGTTGTCTGGCAATATCAGCGCCGTATCAGAGGCATTCTCTCAATACTTGCATTGTCTGCCGCTATTTCTCTGTTCGCTCAGTGGTGGTGGCATCTTCGTCTACAAGAATATGCCTACATGCTTTCCGTGTTTCTGATTGGCTTTATTCCTGCCCTGATGACTGTGAGCCTGACAAAACGTTCCTCATGAAGGACGTCGTGATGAAATGTAACTTGTGCTAGGGCTGCGTTTCCGCCCAAAGAGTTGTGCCACCCGAAGCAGTGCTTCCATCCCAAGCGCAAAACCGAAACCCATATTTGGTTGAAGAAGCTAAGCCTGAATAGGTGTACGACGTGGTTCCATCCGGCAAGACCGTGCCGCCCGTGCAGTCGGCGGCCGCGGTTGCCGTGCCACTTGCAGCAGGAGCCACCTTCACTGTCGTTCCACTGCCCAAATTTCCTCCCCAGTTAAAAGTAAGACTGGTTGAGGTTCTACCGGAAACATAAACGTCCGGATCAAATAACCGGCGTGAGTTTCGGAAGACATAAACGGCACCGCTATCTTGAGATGTATTATCAAAGCTTGTCGTGGATCCGTTCGTGATCGTGGTTTGATTGGAGTCATTACTAAACGTTCCAACCGCCAAGGTATCGCCCGAAAGAGTGATCTGCGTGCCAAAATTACTAAATTCTTTTGCGCTAGCTTCCTTTAAGTACGCTTCTTGTGCCCAGAGCGAACCCGTA
>Ga0315901_10001261_pt1 | contig 36702 bp, 29 predicted proteins | sample LakEriMetagenome_10_FD_203761 | JGI IMG/M metagenome (GOLD analysis project Ga0315901, IMG submission 203761) | Freshwater fungal communities from buoy surface, Lake Erie, Ohio, United States - Buoy 2 MA116 | ecosystem: Environmental > Aquatic > Freshwater > Lake | place: USA: Lake Erie, Ohio...
AATTTATTAATAATATTAGTAATACAACTAAATTACGTGATTTTGTTAATACTAATTTCAATACTATTACTGAAGAAATTAAAAAATTAATACCTTCAGTAGCCGATAAAACCACTCAGATTAAATTGGCTGAAGTGGTTACCTTATTACATCCATTAGACAAAACACAAAATGTAAAAGATGAAAATATTGTTTCTCTTTTGCAATATTATCAATTAATAGAAGAATTAAAAAGCGCTAAATAAAATGAATAGACTACAAGAATTAGCTGGGATAAAAGAAGGAGCTCCAATTAATTTTGAGTCTGGGAAAAAATATAAAATAAATCTTCCTAAGAGTAAAATATGTGATATAATGAATAATTTTGTTGGAGAAATGGGTCCAATTAAAATTAACAATGATTATAGTATAAATGTACATAAAATATCTAGACTTAGTGATTTTAGTAAAGTAGCAGGAACATTTGTGATTGAATGTTCTGTTTCTGCTTTTAATCATCAGTTTGGTCACGTAGAGGATCCTAAAACTAAAAAAATAACAAGCCCTATAAGTGGAATAATATTTGAAGTTACTTTAAAATAATGAATTTAAAAGAATACATAAAATCCCTAATACGTCAACAGCTAGAAGAAATGTCTACTACTGGTAGTGGAGAAGCATATTCTACTCCACTAGCATTTGCTAAAAAAGGGCAAGGCCCAAACGCCGCTACTAAACAAGCACAAAGATCAGGATGGAAATTAGCACCAGGAATGCCTAAAAATTCTAAAGTGCTTGATTATAAAGAATTATGGAAAGGTAAAAAATCTGCTATGAACGAATCACTATTAAAAATTATCGAGCAAGAATTACTTAACGAAGTAACATATTCTAAGTTTAAAAAAGATGTAAAATTCAGAACCAAATCTGAACAATTACATAAAGCAATTCGTGAAGTAAAACGTAAATTAGCTGAAATTGATCGTATTGTAGAATATACTTCTCGCATGAAGCAAGAATTAAGTGAAGGTGAAGAAGGAATAAAATATTGGAAAGCTACCCAAAATAACATTGGTAAAATTTCCGAAATGGTAAATCATTTAAATAACAAAATTAAAAATTTGCATCAATAATGAAACAGCAAATCAACGAAATAAAAAGAATGCAGCAATTAGCTGGTATTTTAAAAATAAATGAAGGTATGAGTTTTGATATTGATGATAATAAAGAAGAATTTGTCAAATATATTGTTGTCAATAGAGATATATTATTAAAACATTACGATGATGTTATGCAATGGACTGAAACCGGCAAAAAATCCAGTGAATATAACAATCTATTACAGGCCATTGAAAGTTTTGATGATGAAATAGAAGATACTCCATATCCTAAACTAAAAAGACTTTTATTCAATAAACGTGTAGGAGAACTTGATGATATTGCTGATAATATTAGATACTATAAAGAAGATTACAATCAGGAACAGATGTAAATCTATCTAAATTTAAAATAAATAACAAAATTAAAAACTTGTACCAATAATGGCTAAAGCAAAAGGTTCCAAAATGGGTGAATCCCGTAAGATCACCTTTGGTAAACGTAAATTAGGTAAAGCAAAAAAATCATTTAACAAACACGATAGAAGCGAAAAAAACTATCGTGGCCAAGGAAGATAACTATGAAAAGTATAGCAAACCAATATCGCGATTTGAAAGAAGGCAAAATGTCACAATCGAACTTTATGAGAAATGTTCGTATGATGATGCCTCAATACATTACTAATGTAACTTCATTTAAAGATGCTGTTAAAATCCTTAAAAACAAGGCTATTTTAACTGAAGGTGATCTTAACCGCAACGCTGAATTAGGTGGTGTTGAAAATGATTTTAAAAATCTTCTTGCTAAAGGATACTCATATTCTGAAGCTTTAGAACTCCTAGCCCAAAATACAGGCATGGACCCAGATGAATTAGAATCTATGTTCCCACAAGATGCTGTTGATGTTGAAGGACATGAAGGTGATTTAACTGAGTATTACGACCCAGAAGAAAAATATGCTGCTTCTTACAAAGGACGTATATGGGGTGTAATTGAAAACGAATATCCTGATATTTCAGCAGAAGTATTTGAGGATATTAAGGATTATATGGATAATACTACTGAACGTAATTTAAAAGATAAATTTGAAAATCCATTAGATGCTGCTAAACAAATTGTAGCAATGTTCAGTGGTAATGAAGATGCTGATATCGAAGACATGATCTCTAGAGGTGAAGAAGAAGAAGCAGGCAAATATACTAAATTCCAAGATTTTGAAGGTGGACTTAGTGAAGAATATACTGATGAACCTACTTATGAGTATAATGGTAAAACATTGTATGTTGATAATCAAAGTGGTGAACCTGATGCTCCTGGAGGAACAGTAGATTTATATGATGAAGATGATACTAGATATACTGCTACTATTTCTTCAATAGATAGAGAAGGATTTATATATGTTGATCCTAAATCAATTCAAGTCGTTGATGATCAATTTTATCCTGAAGATGAAGACTATGAAGATCCTGATATGTTTGATGCCTATGGTATGGATGCAAGTGAAAGTTTAAAAAATATGGATGAAGGTTATTATGGATGGGATGATCCTAGTGATAAAACATCTTATGATCTTGAAAGATTACACGATTATATAAACCAAAGATACGAAAAAGAAAGTGGAGAAGAAATACCATACGAATCTTTTGAAGAAATTGATGCTTATTTCCGTACTCCTGAATTTAAAAAAGATAAAAGTTATTACTTTGATAATTCTGAAGGACTTATTGATCATATATTAGATAAGTTTGTTAGAAATCGTGGTGAAAGTGTTGACTTATACCCAGGAAATATGGGTGATGAAATGTCTGCTCCTACAGAAGGAAAAATTAATGAAGCTAAAAAGAAAAAAGAAGCAGTAGCAGATCATCCCAATCAATTCCATCCACAAGAAGTAAGAATGGGTATTAAAGTTGAATTGGAACATACAGATGATTTAGATAAAGCAAAGAAAATTGCTTTGGATCATTTAAGAGAAAATCCATTCTACTACACAGCATTAAAATTAGCTGGCGTTGAATCACCTTCAGCTCCTAAAGTTAAAGCACCTGAAGAGAAAAAGGCTAGAAAGAAAAAAGAAGCAGTTGAATTAGTTGATAAAGCTAATCAAATGGTTAAAGTTAAAGATTCAAAAAAAAAGTTAAATGAGGCTGGTGGTGAATTTATGTTTAGTGGTACTTTGAATAATGTAGAAGCAGAAGAATTAAAAAAAATTATTCCTGGTGTTGAAATTGAAGAAGAAGAATTAGAAGATACCTATAAAACAGTTATATCACACCCCGTATATAATGAAAAATCATTAAGACACGCTGTTAAACAGGCTATGGGACAATTACCCTCTGTTGGTGATAAAAAAGATTTAGGTGCTTCATTTGATAAATTTAAATCATCATTAGAAGAAGTTGTACGTGAAGTAATTGCTGAATATTATGATGGTAGAGATAATTTAGACGCTGAAAACGAATACTAATATGAATAAATCATTATTAATAGATCACACTCCATTCCAAACAGCAAACCTAACCATTGTTGAAAATAAACAATTAGGTGAAGGTAAAAACCTTGTTACCCTTGTTGGTAAATTACAAGAAGCTGAGCAAAAGAATGGCAATGGTCGTGTATATCCTCGCGAAATTCTTGAAAGAGAAGTAAAAAAATACACAGATGGACCAGTAAAAACACGTACTGCCTTAGGAGAACTCGATCATCCTGAAGCATCTGTTGTAAACCTTGCAAATACTTCCCACGTTATTACTGAGGTATGGTGGAAAGGAAATGATTTAATGGGTAAATTACAATTATTACCTACACCTTCAGGCAATATCGCTAAAGCATTAGTAATGTCTGGTATTCCACTTGGTATTTCATCTCGTGGTATGGGCTCTGTTAAGCAATTAGGCGAAACAGTTGAAGTACAAGATGATTTCGAACTATTGTGTTGGGATCTAGTATCAGTACCTTCAACTCCACAAGCATATATGCAATTAGCTGAGTCAAAGAAATTTGGTTCTATAAAAGATTATAGCAAAGTAAATAGCTTAATAACTGAAATTATTTGTAACGCAACAGGAGTATGTCCACTATGTTAATACAAGAAGCAAAACGTTGGCAACAATTAGCCGGTATTATTACTGAAGCCGAACAAGTTGATCCTGTAGCTGATAAAGATGCTGAACAAGGACTAAAATTAGCACTAAATATGCTTAAATCAGGAGCAAACTCAGTTCAATTATCTCCAAATGATGGTGAAATTGATGAAGCCGCTGGTTTAGCTTTAGGCCTAATTGCTGGTGCTCCTGGATTAATAAATTTAGCTGGTAAAGCTGTAAATGGTATTGCTTCTATTTTTCAAAAAGATAAAAAACAAGGAACAGCAGTAGGTAATGCTCTTAAACATTGGGGTCATCAATTAGAAGAAGCATACGTAGATGCCATCGGTGTTATTTTACAAAAATCTTTTCCTAAAAAATTTAAAGGACAAGAAGTACAAGATAAATCATCACAATTATATGATGCTGCTCATGGTGTATATGCTGCTATATTAGCAGCTGCTGCTATATCAAGTGGAATGGGAGCAGTAGATGCACATACTGCCATAGTTAAAGGCTTAGAAGGTGGTTTATCCGCTTTTAAAACATCTGAGGTAATAGCACTAGCACAAAAGATAGCAGCTGTTTAAAAACAGTTTGCGTTTTTACATATCTACATATATTTATGGGCATCCTAAATAGGTTGCCCATTCTTTATGCAACCTGGGTATATTACAAACCCCCTATTAAGATTTCCTAATAATCTTATTTCCTCAATTAAATTTAAGGAGAACAATTTTATGTCAAACAAAGACTTATTCAAAGAGGCTATCGCCGACGCTAAAGCCGTTCGCGAAGCTGCCTTAGCAAACGCTAAAGCTGCCCTTGAAGAAGCTCTTGCTCCAAAACTTCAATCCATGTTAGCTGCAAAGTTACAAGAAATGGATGAAGATTTAGACGAAGCTAAAGACAAGGAAGAGCTTGATGAAATGGAACTCGGAACAGACAACTATGCTACCGATGACATTCAACGCGTTAATGCTAGAAAATTACACGCCTCATTAGAAGAAGGCGACGATGAGCTTGAAGAAGATTTCGATTTATCTGAAATTTTAGCTGAATTAAGTAAAGAAGATGAACTTGAAGAAGGTAAAAAAGAAGATAAAGAAGATCTTGATGAAGCTGAAGAAGGCGAAGAAGAAGAATCTGAAGAGGAAGAATCTGAAGAAGAGGAATCCGAAGAAGAAGAAGCTGAAGAAGCCGACAAAATTACCGACTTAACAGTTGACGAATTGAAAGACATTATCAAAGACATTATCTCTGCCGAAATGGGTAGTGGCGAAGCCCCAGAAATGGGTGATATGAGCGCTGACATGGGTAACATGGGTGGTGAAGATGAAGTGGCTGTAAACGTTGACGCTGAAGCTGGTGATGAAGAAATCGAAGAAGATTTCGATTTAGAAGAATTATTAGCTGAACTTGATGCCTTAGACGAAGCTGACGACGATAAAGATGATATGTACGAAGCTAAGAAAAAAGACGACAAGAAGAAAAAAGAAGATGAAAAAGAAATGAAAGAAGCAATTGAAACTATCAATGCTCTTCGTAACGAATTAAACGAAACTAACTTACTCAATGCTAAGTTACTTTACGTTAACAAAATCTTCAAAGCTAAGAATTTGAACGAATCACAAAAACTCAAAGTAATTGCTCAATTCGATAAAGCAACTACTACAAAAGAAGCTAAAGCTATTTTTGAATCAATGAATGGTGCTATTGCAAAATCTAAGAAAAGCACAATCAAAGAATCATTAGGATTTGCTTCTAAAGCTGCTGGTGTAGCCCCTAAAAAACAAATCGTTGAAGTAAACGATACTGTTGCTAGATGGCAAATGTTAGCAGGTATTAATAAATTTTAATTAACAAAACCCAATTTTAAATCGTTTAAAAATGAACGTACAACAACTCCTCGAATCATCTAACCAATATAAAGTGGTGATGGATGATGCAAAAAAGTTGTCAAGCAAGTGGGCTAAATCTGGCCTTTTAGAAGGTATTAGCTCTACTACTGACAAAAACACAATGGCAATGTTGCTTGAAAACCAAGCAAAACAATTAGTAACCGAAGCTAACGTAACTGGTGGAACTAACAGCATGTCTGGTGGTGGATACAACAGTGAGAACTGGGCTGGTGTTGCTTTGCCTTTAGTTCGCCGCGTATTTGGTGAAATCGCAGCTAAAGAATTCGTTAGTGTACAACCAATGAACTTACCTTCTGGTCTTGTATTCTATCTTGATTTCAAATATGCTAACGGTATTAAACCTTTTCGTGTTGGTGATTCTCTCTATAGCGCTGCTCCAACTAACAATGTAACTGATTTCGCTAACACCGCTTCTTTGTATGGTGCTGGTCGCTTTGGTTACTCTATTAACCAATACACCGCTTCTGGTGTAGCTGCTGTTACTAGCTCTATCGGTTGGTCTGACTTTAACTTTGATTCTAACTACTCAGCTTCTGTGACTAGCTACTACAAAGTTAACGTTGCTCTTCCTTCAAACATTGATGTAAATGGTGTTCGTGCTTTCGTAATCGCTTCTGGTTCTACCCTTGGTGTTACTGATGTATTACAGGCTTTCACTACTATCAATGCTGCTAACACTACCGCTTCCTTTATTGTTCCTACTTCTAAAGTTACCAACATTGCTGCTGGTGTTTTAGTTGGTGGCGTAACATTGTATTATGACATCCAAAACACTCCTGACAGCCGTGGTGATTTTGAAGACGGAAAAACCAAAGTTGGTGCTACAAATGCTCCTGCTACTATCGACATCCCTTCTATTGACGTTCAGTTGAAATCTGAAGCTATCGTTGCTAAAACTCGTAAGTTAAAAGCACAATGGACTCCAGAATTCGCTCAGGATTTGAATGCTTATCATAGCATTGATGCTGAAGCTGAATTAACTGGTATCCTTTCTCAGTACATCTCTATGGAAATCGACCTCGAAATCCTTGACATGTTAATCCAGAATGCTTATACTGTTGATCGTTGGACTGCTGTTAATAACAAGTCTTTAGATTCTACTGGTGCTGCTACTGATCTTGGCTACTACAACACTCAAGGCGGTTGGTTCCAAACTTTAGGTACTAAATTACAGAAAGTTTCCAACACAATCCATCAGTTAACTTTACGTGGTGGTGCTAATTTCCTTATTACTTCTCCTTCTGTAGCTACTATCCTTGAATCTATTCCTGGATTTGCTTCTGATGGTGACGGCGAGAAAATGGAATTCAACTTCGGTATTCAGAAAGTTGGTTCTTTGAACAGCCGCTACAAAGTATACAAGAACCCATACATGACTGAGAACGTAATCCTCATGGGTTACAAAGGTGCTCAGTTCCTTGAGTGCGGTGCTGTATTCGCTCCATACGTTCCATTGATCATGACTCCACTTCTTTACGATCCAACAACCTTCACTCCTAGAAAAGGTTTGATGACTCGTTACGCTAAGAAGATGATCCGTCCTGACTACTATGGTAAAGTATATGTTGCTGGTTTAAATACCCTCTAATCCAACATATAATCTAACCCCGTAAGGTTAGTAAATTAAGCCCAACCCCGTAAGGTTGGGCTTTTTTTTTATATTTATAGCAAACGTGTTACATGACTGATCACCTTCCCAAAAAGAAGAGCTTCAAAAATCCGATTAAATTTGCGGTTACTCTCAACGAAGAGCAGAAAGAAGCTAAAGCAATTGTCCTCCAAAATAAAATTACAGTATTAAAAGGTAGTGCTGGTAGTGGTAAATCAATGTTAGCAGCGCAAGTTGCTCTTGACTTATTATTTCGCCATGAAGTAGAGAAAGTAATACTTACTCGCCCTGCTGTAACATCAGGAGAAGAAATTGGATATCTTCCTGGCGATAAAGATGCTAAATTAGCTCCATACACAGCAGCCATTTATGACAACATGTATCGATTATACAATAAAGAAAAAATCGATAAAGAAATAATGGAAGGGCACATTGAAGTTATTCCATTAGCATTTATGCGTGGTCGTAACCTTACTAACTGCGCTGTAGTAGTTGACGAAGGTCAAAACATCACCCACAGACAAATGGAATTATTATTAGGAAGAATATGTGAAGGTAGTAAAATGCTCATATGTGGTGATACTGCACAAATTGACTTGAAAGATAAGAAAATGAGCGGTTTTAATTTTATATGCAATAATTTAACTAATGTTCCTGGTTTTGGAGTAGTAACACTTAAAACAAATCACCGCGATCCAATCGTGGAGGATATATTAAAAGTATACGGCGATCATCGAGATTAAGTATATTTATACGTGTTAAATACTACTTAAATAATGGCCGCAAAAGCAATCAATCTAAAAAGACTGTGGGATGAATATTACGGTGATACATCGTATTTAAATCCTGTTAAATGTAATACACCATTTGAATATTACGATAACGATCCTGAGTTTGTTCGTGATGCTAAAAACTGTGCACGTTTTGTTGCACAACGTTTAGGCGCTAGTGGATTAGGTAATACACAACTTAATATTTCTGACTTAACAGTATATGCTGCTTTTGAAGAAGCAGTTACTACTTATGGTAATCTAGTTTACCAATATAAAATTAGAGACCAGTACCTTAACATGGAGGGATCTCCATCAGCTCAACTTAATAACGCTACTGTTACTTATGTTGATAGCATTGATATAAACTCACCTGTAAATTGGTCAGGACCTAGATGGGCCACTCAAGCCGATATTGAATATAATGCAACTTTCTCTCAATCAGTTGATGATGGTAATGTGTATATTATTTCTGCATCTGTTTCTGATTTTGTTTTACCCAATAAAGACTATGTAAAATCAATTACATTTGCAACTGAATACACTGACTCTGTTTCAGGGAATATTATTGATTTAAGTGCTTTTGTCTATAATCAATTAAATAGATTGGGAGGACCAACAGTAGATGGAGTTATTACTCCTGGGGAAAGTTATGTATATGTTTTCACCTCAGACTATAATATAGCAGGTGGATCCCCTATATTTGGAGGAAATACAATTCCAACAATTTATATTCAAGATAGCCTAGAACCAGAATTAAATAATAAAATATTAAGCAATAATCTTGCTACATTAACAACTACTATTGCTGAAGATTATGCATCAGAAACAGGAGTAGGAGGAAAATACACTGTATTAACTGGTTCTGTTTCAATGTCTATGGGAGTTCAAGATTACGATTTAAATGTATGGGCTGCAGCTTCAGCATCATTAGATCCTGGTGATAGAATTGAAATTAGAAGAATATTTTATGAAGAACCCCCTGCAATCGTTCGTTACTTTGATCCATATGCAGGTACAGGTACTGGTATACAATCATTACTTGAGACTTTTGGATTTGGTCAATTTTCTCCTGGTGTTAATTTCCTATTAATGCCAATTCATTTTGATGTACAAAAAATCCAAGCAATTGAATTTAATGATCAAATAAGAAAATCAGCTTATTCATTTAATTTAGTAAATAATAAATTAAAAATATTTCCTATCCCTACAATGGATAAGAATTTATTTTTTGAATATGTTACTATAAGTGATAAATTTAGTGTTATCAAGGATACTAGAAACAATGTTGTAACAGACATTATGAATGTTCCTTATCGTAATCCAATTTATGCTAAAATTAATACTGTAGGTAGAACTTGGATTTTTAAATATACCTTAGCATTGTGTCGTGAAATTGAAGCACACATTCGTATTCAATTTGCAAATGTAAATGTTCAAGGTGTAGGTTCACTTCAAGGATCTGAATTAGTAGCTGATTCTAGAACAGAAAAAGAACAATTAATAACTGAGTTAAAGGAAATGTTAAATGAAACGTCACGTAAAGGACAATTAGAGCGCAAGCAACAAGAATCTCAATTCCAGCGTGATACATTACAACAAATTCCTTTACCAATATATGTTTTCTAATGAAGCAGTTTAGAGGAGTACAACGATATATAAATCTAGGAGACTGTGATTTAGCAGATTTCCCAAATTCTGCTCCAACTGCCTCAGCAACCAAACCAGGGGCACCGACTACACCTCCACAACCACCAACTGGAAGTGCAGGATTAGGTGGTGGACCTAACACATATCCTGATGAAGCAGCGGATGCTGCTATAAAATATTCAAACCAAAAAGTTGGATATTTTAAAATTGATTTATATAAGACTAAAGTAAATATGTATGGTGAATCAACAGAAAAATGGTATTACCCTCCTGTTGAAGTAAGGTGTTTAATTGATAGAGGTGAATTTGCTTATACTGATACTGAATTTGGTCCTGATGTAAACCAAACTATAAAAGTTACTATATCAAAAATAGCATTAGTAGAGTTAGATTTTATTCCTGAAGTAGGTGATATAATAACTGATCAAGAAAAATATTATGAAGTATTTACTGTAGATAGATCATTTATAACAATACCTGGAGGAACAGGAGCAGGATCTTCCTTAGGAACCCCAGGACAAATTGTATTATTTACTTTAAGTGCTCATTTAACAAGAACAACAAGACTTAACTTAATTCAATATAGCTAATGGGATTATTAGGTAAAATATTATTAAACGAAGGTATCACAATTTTTAGATGTGATGTACTTATTAAAACAGCTGCTGATCAAAATAAAGTAGAAGTTTATAATGAGATTAGAGCATTAAGTGGTGTAGTTGTTGTTACTATTGAACAAAGTGACTTTTTAAATGCTAAAGCAACTGACAAATACGAATATTCTTTACTTAAAATAAAATATATTGGTAGAGGAGATGCAAAGACATCAATTAAAGAAATTGGTATAGACGCTGTAACTAAAAATAAAGTTCCTGGTTTGTTGCAGTTTATACCTAGATACCCAACAATTATTAAAGTAGGATCATACTAATTATTATGAAATTAATAGATATTTTAAAAGAACTAGAGAAACCAAAAAAAATTTACGCTGATAAGCCATCAGGCAGAGAACTTACTATTGCTGATTTAACTCCTGAAGAGCGTGATGAATTATTTACAAAAGGATCTATTATGATCCCTATTGATCCTAGTCGCCCTGAAATTACTAGTGCTTCTCAGGTAATTAATTTACCTAAGATGGATCAGGTTAAAAGAGACATTATTCAAAATAAAAAAGAATTTGATGTATTTACTTTTTCTCCTGATCCTGATATTAAAGCAGTAGCAAAAGAAATAAATAGTCTTCATAATAAATTATTTAGAGCAATGACTGCTCTTGATAAGTTAATCGACCTTAAAAAAAGAGGTAGAATATAATGGCTACTAGAGATAGAAAACCAATACCAAAAAACCAAGCAGAAATAGTACAAGATACTATTACTCCTTTTCTTAATCAGGGTAAACCGATTAGTCAAAATGTATTTACTCATCGTGAAAACAGAGCATTAAATACTACTCGTAAAACTGATAAGATAAAGGATATTGCTATTGGTTTAGAGGATATTGATTATGCATTAATGCATTATTTTCAAAATGTTATTAAACCAACAATAGTACAAGATGGAAATAGAATAGCTGTTCAAGTAATGTATGGTTCTCCTGAGCGCTGGCAATCAGTTCAAGCTGACGGATATTACAGAGATACTAATGGAAAAGCTGTTTTTCCCCTTATAATGTTTAAAAGAACAAATGTTGAAAAAAATAGAACATTAGGTAATAAAATAGATGGTAACTTAGCTTCTTTATTTCAAACTTTTGAAACTAGATATAATCAAAGAAACCAATATGATCAATTTTCTGTTTTAACAAATAGAACACCATCAAAACAATTTTACGTTTCTGTAGTTCCTGATTATGTTACTATATCATATGACTGTGTTTTATTAACAAACTACGTTGAACAGAACAATAAATTAATTGAAGCAATTGAATATGCTTCTGATTCATATTGGGGTGATGCTAATAGATGGCAATTTAGAACATCATTAGATTCATTTGGTATAACAAATATTATTAATACAGGTGAAGATAGAATATCATCTACTACAGTTAGCTTAAAAGTAAATGGATATTTAATAGCAGACTCTATTAATCAACATCTATCAGATACAAATATCCATTATTCTCCTGCTCAAATTAAATTTACATTTGAAACTGATAGTAGTTCTGAAATATCAATAGCAGGAGGAAAATCAGCACCAAAAACAGCTATGGGTGGTACTTCATTTGCTGATTCTTACAATGTGAATGTTAATTCTCAAATCACTATCCCCGAGAATTTATCTAATTATTTATTAGCAAATAAAACAGAGTATGCTGTATCTTTTACTGACTCCACAGCAACCTTTAATACTTCTTTCTTAACAGCACCTTCTCCTTTACCGGCAACTACTGTTTCTAATTTTACTTTCTTTTTAAATGGTCAATTAATAGATTCTTCTTCTATAGTTAGCTTTGCTGATAATGGAGATGGAACCTGCACATTAACTATAGACCCAGCTCAGTTAGGAGTAGGAGGAGAACCAATTACATTTAGTAATGACGGAGGAGTAGCAGATCAAATTCTAGCAATAGGTAAATTTGTATAAATGGCACATTTAAAACTAAAACAAGTATTATCTAATATGTCCTATGATAGTGGTTCAAATCAACTTACTATTAGTGGTGAGAATAATGCTTTAATTATATCTGGTTCTGCTATTGTTACTTCAACTCCAACTACTACAGGTTCACTTACAATTCAAAATATTGATACATTTGGTGATAGTGGTAGTTTCTTTACTGTAGATTTAGGCGACTATTAATATTTATTAACGGCTATATATATAGCTTTTACCGTTAGTATATACTAAGACATGTCGAATCAATATTTAAAATTACGCCGTTCTGCGGTACCAGGTAGAATACCAACTACCTCTTCTCTTGATTTTGGAGAGATTGCTTTAAATACATACGACGGTCTGGCTTTTATGAAAAAGTCAGGTTCTAGCGGTGAAGAAGTTGTTACGATTGGCTCTAAAATAGGAGCATTTACAGGCTCATTTTCAGGCTCATTTACTGGCTCATTATTAGGTACCGCAAGTTATGCTTTAACAGCATCATATGTAGCTAATCTACCAGTTGTAGATAGTTCCAGAATAGTAACAGGTAGTGTTACAGCTAGTGTTAGCATTAATCCTGAGAGAGCTTTTGAAGTAACATATAATGTTCCTGACCCTTCAGGCAATACTACTTTACTTCTTATCAATCAAAGCGGTAGTGTTGCAATCAATACTAGCTCTTTTGACCAGTTTAACCCAGAAACATTATTGATTGTATCTCATGATGATACAACATATAACTTAATTGTTGGTAGAAGCAATACTGATAATTATTCTCAAGTTAACTTTAAAAATATAAGTAGTGGATCATTAGCATCAACTGATATTGTTGTTACAAACGATATAGGTGATGAAGATAATTACTATGTTGATTTTGGTATTAATAGTAGTACATATAATAATCCATTTTTTGTTGGTTTAGGAAATGATGGTTATTTATTCTCTAAAGCAAACGACTTTTATATAGGAAACGCTGCTGCTGATAAAAAAATTGTTATATTTAATGGTGGTTTAGACACTACAGCAAATGCTAAAATTTGGTTTCATCCTGAAGGTGTAACAAGTTTTAATACTGATACTACAAGCTCCGCAGCAAGCCCTGCCCTACCAGCGTTAAGAATAGTAGCTCCCCCTGCAGCTCCTAATACATACAATCTAATCCAAGCAGAATCAGATGTAAATAACTACTCACAAATTTCTATCCAAAATATAAATTCAGGAACTACAGCATCTGCTGATATAGTTGCTACTAATGATATAGGAAATGAATCTAGTTACTACATTGATATGGGTATCAATAGTAGTAACTATAGTCAACCTAATGCTATAGGTATGGCTAATGATGCTTACCTATATTCTACCGGAGACCACTTACATATAGGTAATGCCTCAAACCACCCAGTAATGTTTTTTGCTGGTGGTACTGATACAGAAGCAAATAAAAAATTAGTATTAAATCCTAATAATCAACATGAATTAACTGGTTCTTTAAATATTAGTGGTTCACTAACTGTTTTAAATGGTATTACTGGTTCTTTACATGGTACTTCTAGTTGGGCACAAAATGCATTAACAGCATCTTTTATAACAGGAGCTAATGTTTGGGGTCCTTATGGTTCTAATAGTATTATATCTGCTTCTAATGCAGCAACCGCTTCTTCAGCAGATAATTTTACAGTAAGAGGTACTCTTACAGCACAAACAATTCACGCTCAAACAATTACATCTTCTACTGAATATGTAACTGGATCAACTAGATTTGGTTCTTTATTAACAGATACCCACCAGTTTACCGGATCAGTAGATATAACTGGTTCTTTAATTATAAATGGTACCTCTTATACTGCTGCTACTAGTGGAACTAGTGGTACAGCAGGCTCTTCTGGTACAAGTGGTACAGCAGGATCTAGCGGTACAGCAGGTTCTTCTGGTTCATCCGGTACAAGCGGCTCTAGTGGTACTGGTGGTTCTAGTGGTTCAAGTGGTACCTCTGGATCATCAGGTACTTCGGGTTCAAGTGGAACTTCAGGCAGTTCTGGCTCTTCAGGCACATCAGGAAGCTCCGGCTCCTCCGGAACATCTGGCTCTAGTGGCAGCTCAGGTACATCTGGTTCTTCAGGATCTAGTGGTACCTCAGGTTCATCTGGTACATCAGGTTCAAGTGGATCAAGTGGTTCTTCTGGAAGTTCAGGTACAAGCGGTACAGGCTTTGATACTATTAATTCTCCTTCTCAAGGTAGAGTAATACTTTCAGATGGTACAGCTAACGCAGCAACGGCTTCTGTCAATTTAACTTATAGTAATAGTAATTTTAATATTACTGGTAGTACTTTTATTAGTGGTTCTTTAACTGTAACTAATACAATTACTGCCCAAACTTTAAATGTACAATACATAACTTCCTCTATTATATATAGCAGTGGAAGTAATAAATTTGGAGATGAATTAAGTGATATCCATCAGTTTACTGGATCAGTAAATATAACTGGTTCCCTTACTATAAACGGAACCTCATATACAGCTGCTACTAGTGGAACTAGCGGCACCGCAGGCTCTTCAGGCACAAGTGGTACAGCAGGATCAAGTGGCTCCTCAGGAACAAGTGGTTCTTCTGGTACAAGCGGCAGTTCTGGTACATCCGGAACTAGCGGTACCTCTGGGTCTTCAGGCACAAGTGGTAGTTCAGGTTCAAGTGGTACATCAGGAAGTTCAGGCTCATCAGGAACTTCAGGTTCAAGTGGAAGCTCAGGCACAAGTGGTAGTTCTGGTTCTTCAGGAACATCAGGAAGCTCTGGTACAAGTGGCTCATCTGGAACATCAGGTTCAAGTGGTTCTTCTGGAACATCAGGTAGTTCTGGCTCATCAGGTACTTCAGGTTCTAGCGGCACAAGTGGCACTGGCTTTAATACAATATATGATCCTGCTGTAGGCAGAATATTATTATCAGACGGTAGTGTAAATGCTGCAACTGCTTCCGCTAATTTAACTTATAGTGGAAGTGCTTTGTATATAACAGGATCTGTTTATATTTCAGGTTCATTAAATTACACATCAGGATCTATAACTAATGTAGATTACATTGATTTTAATACTAGTGCTTCATTTGCTTCTGCTCTTGGTAGACTAGGATATGATAGTGGTGAAGGTACTTTACAATTTGGATTAGCTGGAGGTAATGTAACTTTAAATATAGGTGAAGATTTATTTCAATATGTTTACAATAATAGTGGTGGAACCTTAACTAAAGGTCAAGTAGTATATATTTCAGGCTCTCAAGGTAATAGAATAGCTGTTAAATTAGCTTCAGCAACTGCTGAACAAGGTTCAGCTAATACATTAGGTTTTATTGCTGAAACAATTAACGCTGGTGATGAAGGTTGGGTACAAACAGAAGGTACTTTAAGAGGATTAAATACAACAGGATTAGTAGGAGGTCAATTAATATTTTTAAGTAGCTCAGCGGGTCAATTCACTCAAACTCCTCCTGTAGCACCACTTCATGGTGTAAGATTAGGATATGCTGAAAGAATAGATAATAATGTAGGTTCAATCTACATTAAGATTGATAATGGATATGAATTAGGAGAATTACATGATGTAGTTGATAGTACAACTACTTCATCATATGGTGATTTATTTATAAAGAGTGGTAGTGTTTGGGTTAATTCTAAAGAATTAATTGGCTCTTATAAATTAACTGGTTCATTAAATACAAGCGGTTCAAATACTTTTATTGGTATTCAAACTATAACAGGCAGTTTCCTAGTAAGTGGTTCTACTACCCAAATAGGTAACAATATATTACTTGGAAATACTTCATTATCAGGTAGTATTACTATTTCTGGATCTAGTGGACCGGGAGCTGCAACAGCATCAGTACAAATATATGGTGATATTAGGCAATCAGGTTATCATAGATTTGATCCTGTAACAACAAATATAGATACTTCAATATCTGCCTCTTACATTTATGTAAGTGGATCTACAAATGACTTATATTTTTCTCAGAATGGAGGAGGATATTCTAATACAACTCGTTTACGTTGGTTAGAAGGTAATTTATATACTGGATTATTAAATGGTGGTGTAATAACAGCTGCTACAGGATCTACTACATATAATATTAGTAGTGGTAGTGGTATTATTGTTGATTTAAATGCAAGTTTAAATGATAATCCTTACCCAACAATTCAATACCTTAACTGGGGCAATTTATCAGCTAGTATTGCTCCTTTAACAGCATCTTACCAACAAGCTTTTGTTGCTGTTGATTCGACTGGTAATATCTTCCAACAAGGAACTCCTTTTAGTAATGGACAGTTTGATACATTAATTAATATAGGTGTTGTATTATTTCAAAATGGATCTACAATTAATGCTGTCAAAACACAGCCTTCTGTAGCATATGGTTTTGAACAATCACAAAATATATTCAATAGAGCGTTTGGTCCATTAAAATTATCAGGATTTACTTTAACACCTAGTGGATCTTCTACAGGTGGTTTAGTAGTAGGTAGTGGTACCGCTTATTCTCCAGGATCTAATTATACTATAGATCCAAACGAACCATCATATGCTGTTGACTCAGGAACTAGTATTTCTAAAATATACAGATATTATCAATCAGGATCTACTTGGGTTTATCAAACTAACGGAGGAGCTGGATTTACATCAATTGACCCTACACAATATTCTAATAATGGTACATTAACAGCAGTACCTCCACCTGCAAATTTAAACTGGACTATTCAAAGAGTATTCTGGTTTCCTAATAGTGTAGCTAAAGCAATAGTTGTTTATTATGGTAATGCTTATTACGGTTCAGAATCTGAAGCTATTGCAAATATAAACATAGAACCATTCGTAGAAGCTCCTAATACAGCTGCTAATGCAATTTATCTAGGTGCTGTTATAATTAACGGAAGTGGTGTATTTACAAATGCTAATGACTTCACGATCGTACCTGGAGGTCTATTTAGATCAGTAGGAGGATCAGGTGGTGGTGGATCAGTAATAACTACTCGTTTAGTAGATTTATCTGATGTAATGATATCAGGACCTACAGACGGTCAAGCATTAGTATATAATTCTACTTCTACTAAATGGGAGAATGAATCATATATTAGTGCATCTATAAGTGGTAATGCTGCTACAGCAACAACAGCTAGTTTTGCTTCAACAGCTTCTTCTGCAAATATATTTGCAATTAGAAACTATTTAGAATTAAAACCTGGAACTGACCCAGGTGGATCAAATGTATCTTCATCTTATTTCTTTGTAACTTCTTCTTTAGATGATACTATACCAAATTTACATTATAGAAACAATAGTGCTCTTTGGGAAACACACTGGTTAGAAGAAAGAACTGATACTGGTATTGTTTGGGGTGGCGTTACCACATTCTCCGGCTCTATACTTTATGTCACACCAGGTGCTGGTCTAATTATAGATCACAATGCTATTACCAGCTCACACAATAGTACAAATCCAACCTATGTTCAATTTGGCCCTATAACAGCTAGTGCTCAATATATAACTTCATCTCAAGTAACTTATCTATTAATTGATTCAAATGGTAGTTTAATACAACAAACTTCTCCATTTACTCCTCAACAATATAATGAACAATTCCCATTAGGTTATATATTTAATTTAACAACATCAAGTATTAGTTCATTTGCTGATGCTCGTGTAACAACATATGGCCAATCAGAACAATCAAATCAGTTTGTTAGAGCATTTGGTCCATTAAAAATAAGTGGATTTGATATTACTCCACAAACAAGCAGTTTAAGAATTAGTATTGCTTCTGGACAAGCATATCGCTATGGTGGTTTTTATAGTCAAAATCCAACTTCACCTTCAATTTATGATTCTACTACTATTGCTACTGGTAGTTTAGTTAGGGTATACAGAGATCCAGGAGTAACAGGGGGATATAGAGCTGCAACTAATGCTGGTGTTCCTTATACAGTTATTGATCCTACTAAATACGACAATGGATCTGGTACACTTCAAACAGTAAGTGCAAGTCAATGGACAATACAAAGAGTATTCCAGGGTGTTGTTAATAATTTATCATATGTCTATTATGGTCAAAATGTTTATGACAATCTTTCAACAGCACTTCAAAGTATTACAACAGAAGAATTTGTTGAATCACCAACTAGTCAATTAGCATTACCGTTTATTGGTTACATTATTGCTAAAGGTGATACAACTGATTTATCTGATACAGCAAATAATAAAATAATCCAAGCTGGCCTATTCAGAAACACAGCCGGATCCTCAGGTGGTGGTGGTGCTGCAGTAACAAACTTAAATGATTTAGGTGATGTAACTATTTCTTCTCCTTCAACAGGACAAGCATTAGTTTATAATGCTGGTTTGTGGGTAAATGGTATTCCTGCATCTGCATCCTATGCTGCAACATCTTCATTTTCAAATAATTTTATAGTAAGCGGCAGCTTAGATATATCAGGTTCTCTTACAATAAACGGAACTTCCTATACAGCTGCTACTTCAGGAACTAGTGGAACTAGTGGCACATCAGGTACTACAGGTACAAGCGGTACTTCAGGAACTACTGGTACTTCAGGCACAGCAGGTACATCTGGCTCATCAGGTACTAGTGGTTCAAGTGGTACAAGTGGATCTAGTGGCACTAGTGGTCAAAATGGATCGTCTGGCACAAGCGGCTCAAGTGGGACCTCAGGCCAAAACGGCTCAAGTGGCACAAGTGGCACAAGTGGCTCAAGTGGCACCAGTGGTACAAGCGGCTCTAGTGGTACTTCAGGTTCATCTGGCACTTCTGGTTCTAGTGGCACATCAGGCTCTACTGGTACAAGTGGCTCCTCAGGTACTGCTGGTACTGGTTTTAATACAATTAATAGTCCTGCTACAGGAAGAATACTATTATCAGACGGTACAGTTAATGCAGCAACAGCATCTGTAAGTATGAGCTTTACGGGTGGTATTTTGAATGTAACTAGTTCAATAATTGCTACTAACTTTACAGGTTCATTATTAGGTACTGCTTCGTTTGCAACAACTGCTTCTTATGCTTTAAATGCTGGTGTTTCTGGATTAAAAACAAAAGCAGGATCAGTAGCTGCAGGATCCTTTGCTGGTAATCCTAGAAAATCAACTATAACTTTTGCTGCAGCTTTTGCTGATGCAAACTATGCTGTAGTTATAACAGGCGAAGATTCAAGAACATGGACTGTAGAAAGTAAAGTATCTGGTAGCTTTGTTATAAATGCAAATAGTAATGTAGGATTAGCAGGAACAACATATTGGATAGCAACAGCATATGGGGAAACTAATTAAATATTTATATTAGATCATGCCAATATTTTATACAGATTCGGGTAGTTTTAACGATTTAAGTGTTACAGGTAGTGTAGTTGTAACTAATACAATTACTGCTCAAACACTTAATGTACAAACAATAACTTCATCTATTGATTTTGTAACAGGATCTACTCGCTTTGGTAGCCTATCAAGTAACACACATCAATTTACGGGCTCAGTAAACATAACTGGTTCTCTCAATATAAACGGAACTTCATATACAGCTGCTACTAGTGGAACTAGTGGTACTGCAGGCTCTTCTGGCACATCAGGCCAAAATGGTTCAAGTGGTACTAGCGGTTCAAGCGGCACTAGTGGCACACGGGGGTCAAGCGGCACCTCAGGTCAAACAGGCTCAAGTGGCACAAGCGGCCAAACAGGTTCAAGCGGCACTAGCGGCCAAAACGGTTCAAGTGGCACCTCCGGCCAAACAGGCTCAAGTGGCACCTCAGGCCAGAATGGTTCAAGCGGCACAAGCGGCCAAACAGGCTCTAGCGGTACCTCAGGCCAAAACGGTTCAAGCGGCACTAGCGGCCAAAACGGTTCAAGTGGCACCTCCGGCCAAACAGGCTCAAGTGGCACCTCCGGCCAAACAGGCTCAAGTGGCACCTCCGGCCAAACAGGCTCAAGTGGCACCTCCGGCCAAACAGGCTCAAGTGGCACCTCCGGCCAAACAGGCTCAAGTGGCACCTCCGGCCAAACAGGCTCAAGTGGCACCTCAGGTCAGAATGGCTCTAGTGGTACTAGTGGTCAAACAGGCTCAAGTGGCACTTCTGGTCAAAATGGTTCAAGCGGCACCTCAGGCCAAAATGGCTCAAGCGGCACAAGCGGTCAAACAGGTTCTAGCGGTACTAGCGGCCAAAACGGTTCAAGTGGCACTTCTGGTCAAACAGGCTCAAGTGGTACTAGTGGCCAAAACGGCTCAAGCGGTACTTCAGGCCAAAATGGCTCAAGCGGCACCTCAGGTCAAACAGGTTCAAGCGGTACCTCCGGTCAAACAGGTTCAAGCGGTACCTCCGGTCAAACTGGCTCGAGTGGCACAAGTGGTCAAACAGGCAGTAGTGGTACTAGCGGTCAAACTGGCTCAAGCGGCACTTCAGGCCAAACAGGCTCAAGCGGCACAAGTGGTCAAACAGGTTCAAGCGGTACTTCAGGTCAAACCGGTTCAAGTGGTACAAGCGGTCAAACAGGTTCAAGCGGTACTTCTGGTCAAACTGGCTCAAGTGGTACTTCTGGTCAAAATGGTTCAAGCGGAACAAGCGGATCAAGCGGCACTAGTGGCACACGAGGGTCAAGCGGCACCTCAGGTCAAACAGGCTCAAGCGGTACAAGCGGTCAAACAGGCTCAAGTGGCACCTCAGGCACATCCGCTCCTGGTATTACATCAGGCTCAAGCGGCACTAGTGGTCAAACAGGAAGTAGTGGTACCAGTGGTATAAGTGCTGGTTTTACTAGCTTCTCTAAATCAATTGTCATAATTAATAATAGCCTTGTTGCTCAATCCGATACAGGCTCATTTGTAGGATGGAGAGCTCCATTTACCTGCACAGCTAGTTTAGTAGCAGGATTTAGAGATAGTGGATCTGGTTTAGTAGTAAATGCATTTAAAAATACTGCTGCAACTACTTTGTTAGCTTCAAACCTTTCCGTTAACATAACTGGATCTTGGGTATCAAGCTCAACATTACAAAATACAAATTTTAATATAGGAGATACATTATATTTTAATATAGTAAACTTTACTGGTTCTCTAACAGAAATAGGTGTGCAAGTTGATTTTATAAAATAATTATAAACAAGTTATGGCAATAGTAAGTTCAGGATCCTTTGCAGCAACTAACAATAAAATTGCAGGTACAACGCTTGCATTTACTTCTTCACAAGCTATACGGTCTGGTGATTTGGCAGTATTGTTTATTGCAGCAGATAACTCAGCAGCAGGTACAGCAACAAACTTTGTTACTAGTGTAAGGGATAACGCTATTAACTATAACTTTCAGCAGGGTACAGGCTTTAATAATACAGCATATTCAATAGTATCACAATCAGATGGTAAAATATTGGTTGGTGGTGCTTTTACTACTTATAATGGACAAGATGCTCCTAATATTGTTCGTTTACATACAGATGGAACTTTAGATACTAGTTTTATTCCTAATTATAGATTAGTTGATGGCTCCGTTTTTAAATTAGCTATACAACCTAATGTAACTGGGTCTTATTATAGTGGAAGCGGAGTGTGGAGTGTAGGAGGAGCATTTATTAATGTTAGAGCAGATCTTACATCCGCTGGTACTCAAAATGCAGCTTTAATTTTTGGAGGCGATCTCAGCTCGGTTGTTTGTAATCTAACTGAAGAATATAATGGATCTGCATGGTCTGCAGGAGGTAACTTAATTACTGCTAGATCATATATAGGAGGAGCTGGCAGCCAAAATGCAGCCTTAGCTGCAGGAGGAACTACTACACTCCCAGCAGTTACACAACAAACTATTACGGAAGAATATAATGGATCTACTTGGGCAGCTGGAGGAGCAATGACTATTGCTAAATATGATGCAGCAGGAACAGGCACCCAAAATGCTGGATTAAGTATTCTTGCTAGCTCACCAGGACTTTCAGAAGAATATAATGGTACTTCTTGGACTACTGGTGGTAGCATAATTAATTCATTTAGAAATTCTGCAACAGGTACAGGAACCCAAAATGCAGCCTTATCTATCGGTGGTGGAACACCAATCGCAAGAACATGTACAGAAGAATATAATGGTATTTCTTGGTCAACTGGTGGTGCTTTGAATACTGCTAGAATTGTAGCGGCAGCTGGTACTCAAAATGAAGCTTTAGCCTTTGGCGGCACAGCCCCTGCTACATGCACAGAAGAATATAATGGTACTACTTGGTCAACAATAAGTGTTACTTTTAACACTGCTAGATCTGCTAATATTGGAGCTGGTATTCAAAATGCAGCTTTAGCTATTGGTGGATTTGTATCTTCTACCAATACCGCATGCACAGAAGAATACACAGCCACAACAACATCCACTTGCATCTCAGACAAAATCATAGCAGTAGGCACTATACCTAATGGTGCTATTCGCCTTAACCCAGACGGTACTGAAGATCCATCATTTAATGTAGGTACTGGTTTTGATAATACTGTATGTACTATAATTGTACAAGATGTTGCTGGTGGATATGTTGGTGGTGCCACTTGGGCAGCCGGAGGAACACTAATCGTTGCCAGAGCAGGCTTAGCAGGTGCTGGGACACAAAACGAAGCATTAGCTTTTGGAGGATCAAACCCAGCAGATGTAACATGTACAGAAGAATATAATGGATCTACTTGGGCAGCCGAAGGAACACTAATCGTTGCCAGATCAAGCTTAGCAGGCACCGGTACTCAAAATGCAGGATTAGCATTTGGTGGAAATAATCCAACAAGTTTGTCCTGTACAGAAGAATATGATGGTACTTCATGGGCAACAGGTGGTACTTTAATTACTGCTAGAAATGGTTTAGCAGGGGCAGGTACACAAAACGCCGCTTTAGCTATTGGTGGATTTGTATCTCCTACCAATACCGCATGCACAGAAGAATACAACGGTACTTCATGGACAGTAGGAGGTACTTTAATTACTGCTAGATCTGGCCTAGTAGGTGCCGACACTCAAGATGCAGCTTTAGTCTTTGGAGGAATAGATACACTAGGAATCCGAATAGGATGCACAGAAGAATATAACGGATCTACTTGGGCAGCCGGAGGAACACTAATCGTTGCCAGAGCAGGCTTAGCAGGTGCTGGGACACAAAACGAAGCATTAGCTTTTGGTGGAAGTACTATAAGTTTAACATTCAGATGCACAGAAGAATACAACGGAACTTCATGGACAGCAAAAGGTACTTTAATTACTGCTAGAAGTTCATTAGCAGGAGCCGGTACCCAAAATGCTGCTTTAGCTTTTGGTGGAGCAACACCAGTTCCCGTTACAGTAGCATGCACCGAAGAATATACTATTACTGGTACAACATACACAAACAAACTCATCTTCGGCGGCGCCTTCACCAGCTACAACGGTATTACCTACAGTGGTAGTGCTCGTATTGATGGAGGTGGAGCTATAGATACATCATTCAATATAGGCGATGGCTTTAGTCCGGTTGATGTAAGATGTTATCAATTTTATAATGGCGGTGCTTGGATAGCAGGAGGAGCTCTAATAACTGCTAGAGATAATCTAGCAGGCGCCGGCACTCAAAATGAAGCTTTAGCTTTTGGTGGAGATTGCACAGGTTTTCCCTCAGTAGCAGTATCCTGCACTGAAGAATATAATGGTTCTATATGGACAGCAGGTGGTGCTTTAATTAATGCTAGAGATAATCTAGCAGGCGCCGGCACTCAAAATGCAGGCCTAGCCTTTGGAGGACAAACACCAACAACAGTATCATGCACAGAAGAATATGATGGTTCTACTTGGACAGCAGGCGGTAATTTAATTGTTTCTAGATTTGCTTCAGCAGGAGCAGGCACCCAAAATGCAGGATTAGCTATTGGTGGATTTACACCTGCTGGGTCTAGTGTAGAAGAATATAATGGGTCTATTTGGACAACAGGTGGTAATTTAATTACTGCTATGGGGTATTTAGGAGGTGTAGGTACTCAAAATGAAGCCTTAGCATTTGGAGGATTTTCACAGGTGGGTCCAACAATTCGTTTATCATGCACAGAAGAATATAATGGTACCTCTTGGATAGCCGGTGGTACTATGGCTTGTGCTAGAACTGATTTAGGAGGAGCAGGTACTCAAAATGCAGCTCTTGCATTTGGAGGATCATCTCAAACACCAATTACACAATTTTCTACAGAAAGATATGATGGTACTTCTTGGGTGAATGGTAATAATTTAATTACTTATAGATTTAGTCTAGCAGGTGTAGGCACTCAAAACACAGCATTAGCAGTTGGTGGGGGATTTTCTGGGGTTCTTACTTGTACTGAAGAATATAACAGCCCCTCCTTATTTGCAGTAGGCAATTTCACCTCAGTCTCAGGCTCAACACGTAACCGTATTGCTCTCCTCAATGCACTTACCGGTGACCTCATCTCAACATCATCATTCAACATAGGTAGCGCAGGCTTCAACGCAGCCGCCAACAGCATCGCTGTTCTACCAGACAACAGCATCGTTGCTGTAGGAGCGTTTACAGCATACTCCGGTTCAAATATAAACCGTATAGTAAAAATTAATACTGATGGAACATTAGATACTGCATTTTCTGCTTCTATTGGTGCTGGATTGAATAACACTGGGAGTGTTGTTGTGAATTATCCTTCTAGTGGTGTTGATGTTTGGACGGCAGGAGGCGCTTTAATTACTGCTAGAGAAGTTGCTGCCGGCACCGGAACCCAAGATGCTGCTTTAACAGCTGGTGGAGGTCCAGGTGTTCCAGCTGGTAATCTTGCAGAAGAATATAATGGGTCTACCTGGTCTTCAGGAGGTAATTTAATTACCTCAAGATATTGGTTAGTAGGTATGGGTACTCAAAATGCTGCTCTAGTAGCTGGTGGACTTCTTGTTGGACCTAATACAGCTACAGGAATTAGTGAAGAATATAATGGATCTACTTGGGCCTCAGGTGGAACTATGGCTACTGCTAGAGCGCTTATGGGTCGTGCAGGAATCCAAAATGCTGCTTTAGTTATGGGTGGAGGTATTGGGGCACCGGCTCCTGCATGCATAAATAACACAGAAGAATATGATGGTTCTACCTGGACAGCCGGAGGGAACTTAATAGTTGCTAGACAATATTTAAATGGTGATGGCACCCAAAATGCTGCTGTTGCTTTTGGTGGATTTGTTTCAGTTGCAGTATCATGTACCGAAGAATATGATGGTACTTCATGGGCAACAGGTGGTACTTTAATTACTGCTAGAAATAGTTTAGCAGGGGCAGGTACACAAAACGCCGCTTTAGCTGTAGGAGGAGGAGATGCTATATCTCCTAGTCTAAGTTGTACAGAAGAATATGATGGGTCTACTTGGACAGCAGGTGGTGCTTTAATTACTGGTAGAATTCAATTAGCAGGAGCTGGCACTCAAGATGCAGGTTTAGCTTTTGGAGGAGGTACTCCAACCATTGTTTCTTGCACTGAAGAATATTTCTCATCTGAAGATACTCTTTTAATTGGAGGTACATTTACTCAATTCTCTGGTTCAACATTTAGTGGTTCTGTTCGTTTATCATTAAGTGGATCAAGAGACACTACATTCAACATAGGTTCTGGCTTCGGCGCAGCAGTAGACGTAGAAGATTATTACATCCACTCCGATGATGATATCATAGCAGTAGGTGGTTTTACAACATACTCTGCTTCATTCTCCCCACAACCAAATCGTATCATCAAACTTAATTCAAACGGTTCAGTTGATGCTGCAGGAATAGGAAATACATGGTCAAAAATATCAGAACGTTCATCAAACGATGCTGCAGGTGCAGGTTCAACATTAGCTTTATTTTATTTAACAGCTTCATACGATATACCTGCAGGCACAGCAATCACAGCTTCTTTTACAGCATCTATTACTGCCAAAGCAGCAACTGGATGGAGATTTGTTACAGATCAGCGGGCCATCGCTTATACAGGTTCTGTAACATCTTCTGCAGCTGGTGGTACTTCCCAACCTCTTCGTATAAACTTAGCCAACTTAACTAGTGGTAGTGGTAACTATTTATTTATAAGAGGGGTTGCATTTGAGAATACAAACACTACTACTTTTACACCAACAGCTAACTATACAACAATATCTGCTGATGGTACTACGGGTGGCGCTGTAATTACTAACCAAAGTGTAAGAGGTGAATTTAGAATTTTAACTACTGCTTCATACTTTTCTAACCCAACATTGGGTGCTGCTTCTTCTCAAGCATCAATATTTTGGACATTCTATGAATCAGCAGCTGCTGCTAGAGGCAGAACATATTTTATTTTATTAGATTAATATTTATTGTAAATAATACAATATGCCTTATTATTATCAAGCTACTAATTGGGGTAAAGGATTCATTACCCATGAAGATAACGAATTAGCTCACGTTGCGGGATATCCTGCCGATATTTGGGTAACTGAAAACACAACTTGGGCAACACGTGTTAGTGCTATTGAAAAAACACAAGCAGAAGCACAAGCTGCTGTTGATGCTGTTGTTGCACAAGCACAAGCAGATTGGACTGCTGAATCTGGAATGCCTTATCCTCAACCAATTGTACTTCCTTAATTTGGAAGTACAAATTTAGTTTCGTATATTTAGTTATAAAAATAAATCTGTTATGTCTGAAAACACAGAAAACAACCAAATACAAGTTACAGAAGATTTAAAGAACATCCTTGCTATCCTTAAACCAAATGATGCACAACAAATTCTTCAATTAAAAGAAGAATTAGCTGACAACTGGAATAAGAAACAAATCTTTAGAACAGAAACCGAAATGCGTGTTTCAGTTCTTAACGATGGTAAATTTCCAACAGTAGCAGCTAAGTACTGGCAATCAGTTAGAGAAATGTCAGCTCACTTTGATGCATTAATGAATCTTTCATTTGATATGAGACGTTCAACTGTTGAACGCCTTAAATTAGAGAAAAAAATGAAAGAAGCTGAAGAAGCTGCTGATCAATTGGAGATTATGTCACTTCAAATTGATTTAGATCAAAATCTATATAATAAAGCTTGTATGGAACAAGTAGCTCACGATCGTGTTCGTGAAATTCAAACTTGGTCTAAATTAAAAACAGAATTGGATGATGGGTCATTTGATACAAAAGAAGTAAATACACATCAAGCCGTTAGCTTACACCATAGATTAGCCTACAGAGCAAGCGCATTAAATGAACACTCAGACCCAACCGAAGTAGCAAATGTAATGGGACAGCTTCAAACAATGGAGCGTTTGAAACAACAAAATGCTTTAACTCACGAAGCAGTTATGGCACAAAAACAGTTACAAAATAAGCAGTAATGCAATTTATATATTCAAACCCTAAGGCTTTAGATCCTGGGTTTTGTGAAGAGGTTATAGAATTATTTGAGCAATCTCCATTAAAGCAACCTGGTGCTTTTAGGTACAATGAAGAAGTTGTACAAAAGCACGATGTGAAGAAATCAATGGATATTTCTTTTGATCCAACCTTTCTACAACACCCAGATTGGGGAAAACCTTTAAGATATCTAGTTGATGTTGTTGAAGAAAATATATCAAAGTATATTTTTAGACACGAGCAAGCATTCCAAAAAATGGATGACTTTAGATTAGATACCTTATTTAATATGCAACGCTATGAGCCTGGGGAAGCATTTTATGGGTGGCACTGTGAAAGAGCAGGCATTCCTGCTTCGGCAAGAGTGCTTGTTTGGATGGTTTATCTTAATACAGTAAATGATGGAGGTGGAACTCAATTCTATTACCAAAATCATGTCGAGCAACCAGAACAAGGCAAATTATTAATTTGGCCTACTGATTGGACTCATACCCACCGAGGAATTCCTTCACCAACACAAACAAAATATATTTTTACAGGGTGGTATACCCATTATAAAAAGTAAGTTATGTTTCCTTTAAAACCATACAACGATTTCAAACCAACTTCTAATTGGAATGATTTTTATTATTTTAAAAATGTATTCAATGATCAAATGATCAAAGAATTAGAGGATATGGTTTATGCTAATTACAAATTCTCTAAAGGCAGAACAGGTGTTGCTGAATTAGGTACAGATACAGATGCTTACAGAACAAACAATAGAGATATTGCCTACATCACCCCAGCAAATCATTCTCAATGGTTATATGAATTATTATTTCCTTTAGCACTACAAGCAAACGATGCTTTATTTCATTTTGATATTGATGTTGTAACTGATCCAATTCACTATGTTATTTATCCTGAAGACGGAGGTCATCTTGATTGGCATATGGATGTTGGAGCATATGGTGTTAATAAAAGAAAACTAGCAATGACAGTTCAATTATCAGATTCAACTGATTATGAAGGTGGTGAATTTGAAATTTGGATGGGTGGTAAAGATGGTTTTGTTACTGTACCAAGAGAGAAAGGTGATGTAATTATTTTTCCTGCTTTCTGTATGCATAGAGTAAAACCAATAACAAAAGGAACAAGAAAATGTTTGGTTTTTTGGACAGGGGGTCGTCCCTTTAGATAATAAATAATAGTTATGGAATTTAAGGTTTTTGAACAATTATGGTTTGCAACACCAGTGTGGGAATGTCCTGTTTCTGGAATTGATAACGATGAAATTAAACAATACTGTTTAAAAGTACGTGAAAAGAAACCTGGTGCTACTATCTCTAATAGAGGAGGGTGGCACAGCAACGAATTACTTTTTCCCGTACCCGATTCACTCCAAACACTAATAGATGATATGACTGTGTTTGTAAATGATGTTTGCTATCGTTATACAGGTACACAATTAAAATTTGGTAATTTATGGATTAATATTAATGGTCATCATGACTATAATTTACTCCATGACCACCAAAAAAGTGTACTGTCCGGAGTATATTATGTAGATGTACCTGATGAAAATATGGGTGATTTAGTATTGCATAGAGGAGATAATGCTGAGTTCTTTTTAAAAGACATTAATGAGCAAACAATGGCAAATGCTCTTAATTGTAGCAAACAAGCTAAAACATCCACATTCTATTTATTTCCCAGTTGGGTTAAACACCATGTTGAACGTAATGAAAGTCATAAAGAAAGAATATCTGTAGCTTTTAATTTTGTTCCTTTAAATGCTTAAATATGAATAAGGATAATGTGCATGTTTTTAGTTTATTTCCTACACCATTATATGTTACAACATATGACGGTGACACAACTGAAATAGTAAAATACCTTGATAGTTGTGAAATGAATGAAGCACACGGTAGTGGCTATGGAATGATCTCTAAAAATAGTTATATAATTGATAATCCTGTTTGTAAACCATTAGCAGATTTTGTAATGTATCATTTCAATCAATTTGCTACTGGCATTATGAGATATGCATATGATGAATTACAGTTTGCCCAATCCTGGCTAACATACAAAATGCCAGGGCAATTTCACAAAGCACACACTCACCCAAACACACTAATTGCAGGTGTATTTTACTATGACGTACAAGAAGGAGACTCAGCAATATGTTTTAGTAAAGAGGTAAGATCATATCATCGTTCCTATTTAGAACCTTCAATATGTGCTGATTATCAAGATCATCTTTATTCACAAGAAGAAATATACTTTCAACCTAAGCAGAATAATCTTATTATATTTCCTTCGCATTTGATGCACGGTGTTCCTCCTAATAATACTAATAGAGTAAGAAAAGCATTAGGTATTAATGCATTAACTAAAGGTACATTAGGTGATCAAGAAACTATTAGTGAAATAATATTTGGACGTTATGCTAAATAAAGAAACAATTGAAGTATTACCTCTATTTCCATCACCTCTGTTTACAGCAGTCTATACTGATGGTGATTTAGATAAAACAATTAAACATCTAGATAGCTGTGAGTTAATTGATGGAGGTAAAGCAAGCGAATATGGTTTTCATTCAAAAGATACTTATATTCTAGAACATAAAGAATGCAAACCATTAGCTGATTTTATAATGCAATCCTTACTCCATTTTGCAAAAGAAATATTGATGTATGCATACGATGAATATGCATTCTCACAATCATGGATCTCACACAAATCCCCAGGCCAACACCACACAATGCATACTCACCCTAATAGCCTAATTTCAGGTGTATTTTATTATGGTGAGGAAGATGAAGATATTCCTGCAATTTCATTTCATAAACCAATTGTAGGAACAAATGTTTCTTACCTAGCACCTAAATATCAATCAGATAGAAGAAAATCACAATACGCTTGGGATTCATTTTCAGTTAATTACACTCCAGGATTATTATTGTTATTTCCCTCTTATGTATTTCACTCTGTTCCTGTAAATAAAAGTAAATTAACAAGGAAAAGTTTAGCATTTAATGTTTTACCAAAAGGTAAAATTGGTGATGAACATAGTTTAACTGAATTATTATTTAATAAAGTAGGATAATGGAAGGATACACTTACCAAGCGAAGAAAAAAGGTAATATTATTTCTGTACCGGAAACACCAAAAACAGAAAAATATTTAGTTTGGCATATTGATGGAGGATTAGGAAAAAATATTGCTGCAACAGCACTATGCCAAACAATAAAAGAAACATACCCCGATAGAAAATTAATTATGGTTGTATCTCATCCAGAATGTTTTCTAAATAATCCATTTATTGATAGAGTTTATTTCTCAGGAAATAAATCCTACTTTTATGATGATTATATAAAAGATAAAGATACGCTTTTCTTTAAACAAGAACCATATAACCAAACTGACCATATTCTGCGCAGAAAACACCTGATAAACAATTGGTGTGATATTTTAAATATACCTTATACGGGACAACAACCACAGATATTTGTCAATATGGCTCAAAAAATGACTACTGGTTTGTGGTTAAGAGATAAACCAACAATGATATTACAAACTAATGGTGGTCCATTAACTGGTCAAAAATATGGTTATTCTTGGGCTAGAGATATGCCGTATGATTATTCTCAACAAATAGTAGATAAGTATAAAAAAGATTACCATATATTTCAAATTACTAGACCTGATTCACAAAAATTAGATGGTGTTGAAGTAATAGATAAAGCAATGACGAATATGGAATTGTTTGCTATGATGGTAAACGCTAAAAAACGTGTATTAATTGATTCTTGCATGCAACATGCCGCGGCTGCTTTTAAACTTCCATCAACTGTGTTATGGGTTGGTACATCACCTGTTGTGTTTGGATATGATATCCATAACAATATTGTAGCAAATCCACCAAAACAAGGTGGTCTTAAATTAATCGATTCATATATGTTTGATTATAATTTAGATGGTATATTACATGAATGTCCTTATATAGATGCAAATGAAATGTTTAATATAAATGATATTTATAACAGTATAAATAAACAATAATGTATATAGTATTAATGCAATTTATCCCTGGAAACGATCAAATTTGGGTTGCCAAATTAAACCCAAATGACCCAGAATATATCTACCCTACTGAACAAGAGGCAATAGATAAAGCAGCTGAATTACAATCAGCTGATCCAACAGAAAGACAATATAAAGCCGCTCCTATTAATAATGAAATATAAATAAATTAGTTTTATAAGTTATGAAAATACTTTTTATTGCTCCTCACCTATCTACAGGAGGAATGCCTCAATACCTTTACAAACAAATGGAGGTTTTAAATGAAAGTTGTGAAGTATGGTGTATTGAATGGGATAACATTACAGGGGGTGTTTTAGTAGTTCAACGTAATAGAGTCGTCAACTTATTGGGAAACAGACTAATTACCCTAGGAGAACCCAGAGAAAAACTATTTGAACATATTGAAAAAATAAACCCAGATGTTATTCACCTCCAGGAAATTCCTGAAATGTTTATGCCATATGATTTAGCTGTAAAGTTATATAATTCAAATAGAAAATATAAGATAGTTGAAACTTCTCATGATTCTAGTTTTGATATATCAAATAAAAAACACTTTCCTGATCACTTTGCAATGGTTAGTCAATATCAAGTTGAAGCATATAAACCATTGAATATACCTTGTGAATTAGTAGAATACCCAATTGAATACAAAACAAAAACAAAATCTAGAGAAGAATTATTAGCTGAGTTAGGATTAGATCCTAATAAAAAACATGTTATTAATGTAGGTTTGTTTACCTCTAGAAAAAATCAAGCCGAAGTTGTTGAATACGCAAAACAAATGCAGGATTATCCAATTCAATTCCATTTTATTGGTAATCAAGCTGATAATTTTAAATATTATTGGGAACCAATAATGAAGGATTTTCCTCCTAACTGTAAATGGTGGGGAGAAAGAAGTGATGTAGATGCATTTTATCAAATGGCTGATCTATTCTTATTTACTTCTAGAGGACATATCAATGATAAAGAAACAATGCCTTTAGTAATTAGAGAAGCTATTAGTTGGAGAGTTCCTTCTTTAATTTATAATTTGGACGTATATTTAAACTACTTTAATAAGTACGATAATATTGAATATTTAAACTTTAGTGATAAAAATCAAAACATAGAAAAAATATTAAACAAACTAAATATAAAAATGAACACAAATAGCATAAGCAATTATTTTGATGTTGATATTCAACCTGAAGAAAATAAAATTTCGATAAATTATAAAAGGGCTGAACCTAATTCCTATAAAATTTCTATTAAGGAAAAAGATTCTAATGCTCCTCTCTATTGGTTTCCCGTTACTTTTATAAACTATAGCAGTTGGTGGGTAATTCCAACACCAACATCATCCATAAATTTTGCTACTGACCCGGCTGTAGGAACTATAACGGTTGAATTTTATGATGAAAATGATAACTTCTTATTTTTAAAGGATTTATTTGTTAAAAATGTTATTAAAAAAGAAGTAAAACTAAATATTGATAATCCATTTGATTGTTTATTCAACAATTATCGAGAAATGTTCCTCCAGAACAAATATGATTGCTATGAGTTAGATAAAATGGAAACTGTTTTTGATGTTGGAGCAAATAGTGGATTATTTTCACTTTTAGCAATTAATAAAGGAGCTAAAAAAGTTTATGCATTTGAACCTAATCAAGAATCGTTAATTAATTTGAATTGCTTAGTAAAAGATTTAAATGTAGAAGTAATAGATAAAGCTATATACACTAAAGATGAAGATCTTACTTTCTATATAGACCCAAGTAATACTACAATCGGAAGTATATCTGAAGATCATATTAAAAATAATGGTAGTGAGGTAAAACAAATAACTGTACCTGCTGTGTCTTTAAAAACATTCTTTGATCAAAATAATATTGAAAGATTATCATTATTAAAGATGGATATTGAAGGGGCTGAATATGATATTATAGAAAATCTTGAAGATGAAATTTTTGAAAAAATAGATAATCTTCTTATAGAATTTCATGATAATGAAGGTGAAAGAGTAGAAAAATTAATTCAAACCTTAGTTAAAAAGGGATTTGATGTTGATCAAATTAGGGATCAAAATACTGAAAACAACAACAGTATTATAGAAGAAGCATATAAATCTTCTCCTATTGGAACTATTTTTGCTAAAAAATCTCCTGAGGAAAAGTTACTAACTGTACTTATTCCTACATACAATCATGAAGAATATATTGAACAATGTATTGATAGTGTTTTAATGCAACAAACATTATTTAACTTCAATATCTTAATATCTGATGATTGCTCTACAGATAATACTTGGAATATCATACAAAAATATAAAGATATTCCAAATGTAATCCTACACAGAAATGAAAAAAATCAAGGAGCTGTCATTCGTAGGACCTATGATCTTTTAAAGAAAATTAGTTCTGAATATGTTACTATTCTAGATGGTGATGATTACTATGTCGATAAAAGTAAATTACAAAAACAGATAAACTTTTTAAAGAATAATAAAGAATATTCTGTTTACAGTGTTGGATATTATATAAAAAATCCTGGTGATGATAATTTCATGAGTAGTTATTATTGGGGTATAAAAGGAGAGGTAATCTTAAGAGATAACATGAAAGCCAATTATATTTCTTTTGGTTTTATGTTTAGAAATAATCTTATTAAAGACATGGAATTCCCTGATTGGTTTTTCCATGAAGATGTTTTTGATGCTTACTGGGCATTAAATACTATACTTTTAGAAAAAGGAAAAGGAAGAAATGATAAATGGGTAGGAGGAGTTTATAGAATTACCCCCAATGGTGCCTATGGAGAAAGAAGCCATGACTGGAAAGTAGAAGTAACTACAAAGCAAAGCCAAGTAATAACCTCTGCTTACCCAGATGTGAATAAAAATTTCCTAGTACATGAATCTAATATAAATTTACAAGACATATATAGTGGACATTTTGCAGTACAATATAAGGAGGTTCCCTATTTAAAATGCCCTATGGATTATGCTCTCTACCAAATGCTAATTATGTCTATTAAACCAGACCTAATCATAGAAATCGGAACCTATATGGGTGGGGGAGCTTTATATTATGCTGATTTGTTGTATTTATTAGGAAAAGGAGAAGTTCATACAATTAATCTCTATAATGAAATACACGATCAAAAAGTATTTAATCATAGTCAAATTAAGTTTTTCTATGGTGGTTTTGAAGAATATGATATAGAAAAAAATACTAAAGGGTTTGAAAAAATACTAGTTATAGATGATGGATCTCACACTTATGAAGATGTATTAAAATCCCTAAATAAATTTAGTAAAATTGTATCTAAAGATTCTTACTTTATTGTTGAAGATGGAGTGATTGATTTTACTGGTCTTTCTGATACTTACAATGGAGGGCCTCGTAAAGCTATTAATGAATTTTTGCAAACAAATTCTGATTTTGTTATAGACAGACATTGGTGTGATTATTTTGGAACCAATTCTACTTTCAACCCAGACGGATACCTAAAAAGAATAAACTAACACTATGCCTCCAGAAATAAAACCTATTATAATAGTAGATGCTTTTTTTCACAATGACAATTGTGTAAGAACTTTTAAAAATTATTTATCTTCTATTAAAAAAACTGGTCTCCCCATAATGTTGGTGACAAACAGTAAATTTGAACAAGCATTAATTGATGAAGTAGATTATCTTCTATACGATCACAATAACAGACTATTTAAAAAAGACTATTCAGATGTAGAAACTATTGCTATGTGGTATAGAGATAACCACAAATATTTTTCAATAGCAATTAAAGCATTTCAAAAACATGGTTTGTCTGTTTTGTCTAATTTATATCATTCTACTAATTTAGCCTTATCTTTAGGTTATACCCATTTTTTTAGAATAGAATATGACTGTACAGTTCCTAGTATAGAAAATGTTAAAAATATTATAGCTGAAACCCAAGAACAAAATAAAAAGGGATACATCTATATAAACCAAAACAAATATATTTGTTTCCAATTCTGGTATTTTGCTTTAGATTATTTTACTGAAATTTTCCCCAAAATAAACAATGAAGATGATTATATTATAGCAAAACGAAATTTCAATAGTGATGAAAATTTCATGATTGCTGAAGAGTTTGTTCTTAATATAGTTAGATCCTCAGAAGGAGGGTTTGATAATGTAGTAAATAAACAAGCAAATATAATATTTGATGATTTCCCTGATTCTTCCTGGAATACCCTTATATCCCCCTCAGAATCTGATCTGATAATAGATGGATTTATATCATCTATTCATAGAGTAGGATATACGGTTGAAGGAGTTGATCCACAATATACCCCTACAGACAATACTAAATTTGCTATAATAACATGGAATTGTAGTTCAGAAAATAATAATAAATCTATTGTTAAAATACTAAGAAATAATCAAGAACCACAAATTATAGAACATAACTTATATAGTAGTAATGATAATTATGTAGAAACGTTTGATTTAACAGAAGAAAATGTAGAAGTACAAATTACTATGAATGATCATCA
>Ga0315901_10001266_pt1 | contig 36649 bp, 36 predicted proteins | sample LakEriMetagenome_10_FD_203761 | JGI IMG/M metagenome (GOLD analysis project Ga0315901, IMG submission 203761) | Freshwater fungal communities from buoy surface, Lake Erie, Ohio, United States - Buoy 2 MA116 | ecosystem: Environmental > Aquatic > Freshwater > Lake | place: USA: Lake Erie, Ohio...
CGACCGGATCGAAGACCGGATCGAGGACCGGATCGAAGACCGGATCGACGGAGGGATCGCGTGCTCGGTCGGGCACCGCGGGCAGGCCACCCGTGCGGCGCCGCCCCGATGCCGACGTCGGCGCCGGCGACGCACGCCGCTGGATGCCGGCCATCGCCGCGGGCTGCGTCCTGCTCGTGGTCGTCGCCGCAGGGGTGTCGGGCCGCAGCGAGGGCGACACGGGTGAGTCCACCGAGTCCACCGCCTCGCTCGTCACCCCGACCTTCGACCCGTCGGCCACCACGGCCGCGCAGATCGTCACCGACACCACCGTGGCACCGATCGTGAAGACCTCGCTCACGGAGACGCTCGCGATGGGCGCCTTCGGGCCCGAGGTCGAGCGACTGCAGGCCCGCCTCACGGAACTCGGCTTCGTGCCCGGCGTGATCGACGGCCAGTTCGGCAGCCTCACCCAGCAGGCCGTGTGGGCGTACAAGAAGCTCGTCGGCGGCATGACCTGGCAAGAGCTCGACCAGAGCGACAGCAAGACCGCCGTCACGAACGAGCTCTGGCAGCAGATGCAGGATCCGATCAGCATCGCCCCGCGTCGACCGCAGGGACTCGGCTCCACCCACGTCGAGGTGTACCTGCCGCAGCAGGTGATGGCGGTGTTCCGCGACGACGTGCCGGTGTTCATCGCCCACATCTCCACCGGCGAGCTGCTCGAGGACGGGCTCACGCCGGCCACGTTCTGCGAGCGGATCACCCTCGACACCGACGAGAACGGCAACCCGCTCGACCCGCCCGTCGAGAAGGACATCTGCGCGGAGTCGAAGACGCCCGGCGGGGTGTTCCAGTTCACCCGCCGGTACGACGGCAAGCGGGTGGTCCCGCTCGGCGGCATGCTGAACCCGGTGTACTTCAACTACGGCATCGCCATCCACGGTGCCGACAACGTGCCGACCCATCCGGCGTCGCACGGGTGCGTCCGCATCCACAACAAGCTCTCCGAGGTGTTCCCCTCGCTGGTCGAGCGTCGCGACCGCGTGTTCGTCTGGGGTCACGACGGCAAGGAACCCGAGTGGTACACCCGCGAGGAGAGCCTGCCGTCGTTCAACCGCCCCGACCCGAACGCCACCACCACGACGTCGTCCACCACGACCACCACCACGGTCGCCGCGGCGGCGCCCACCACCGCACCGGCGCCCACCACCACGCGGCCCCCGACCACCACCACGAAGCCGGCGCCCACCACGACGGTGGCCCCGGCCACGACGGCGGCGCCGGTCACCACGGCCCCGCCGCCCGCCGAACCGCCGGCAGCCTGACCTCCAGCACCGGGGTCGAGCACCGGGGTCCAGCACCGGGTCCCTGCGCGGGATCGACGGCTCGATGGAGGGTGACCGCGCCGCTCCTGACACCATGGCGTCCATGTCGGAGCGCATCCACTACGACGAGTTCGGCCTGTTCCACGAGAACGCCGCAGAGTACGGCCTCCCCTTCGACGCCCCGCCGGTCGTGCGCCGCGAGTCGGTGTCGTTGGCCGACGGGCGCGCGGTGAGCGCCCTGGTCTGGGGGGAGGCCGAGCCCGAGCTGGTGTTCGTCCACGGCGGCTCGCAGAACGCACACACCTGGGACACCACGATCATGGCGCTGGGGCGCAGCGCGATCGCGGTCGACCTGCCCGGTCACGGCCACTCCGACTGGCGTGACGACGGTGCCTACTCGCCGGCGAACCTCGCCGACGACGTGGCCGTCGCGGTCGCCGCGCTCGCGCCGACGGCGCGGACGGTCGTCGGCATGTCGCTCGGTGGGCTCACCTCCCTGCAGCTCGCGGTGCGTCACGCCCACCTCGTCCGCTCGCTCGTGATGATCGACATCACGCCCGGCGTCAACGCGTCGAAGACGAAGGCGATCATCGACTTCGTCAGCGGGCCGCAGAGCTTCCCGAGCTTCGAGTCGCTGCTGGAGCGGACGATCGAGCACAACCCGACGCGCACGATCAGCTCGCTGCGGCGCGGCATCCTGCACAACGCGAGGCAGCTCGACGACGGGAGCTGGCAGTGGCGCTACGACCGCCGCGGCCACGGCCGGTCGAGCACCCCGCCGGCGATGTCCGGCGCCGACGCGCCGGCCGCCTCCACCACCTCGGACGCGCCCGCGGAGGCGCCGGCGCTCTCGCCGATGTGGGACGACTTCGGCAGCGTGGCCTGCCCGCTCGTGCTCGTGCGTGGCGCGCTGTCCCCGGTGGTCGACGACGACGACGTGGCCGAGGCCCGGCGTCGACGGCCCGACCTGGTGGTGCACCTGGTGGAGGGAGCGGGTCACAGCGTGCAGGGCGACCGCCCGCTGGAGCTCGCCGAGTTGGTCGCCGCCTCGCTCGGCTGACGCCGGCGGGACCGCGCCGCGGCCCGGTCGGTGGCCCGGTCAGCGGGCCGGACCCGCGTCGCGTCGGGCCACGGCGACGACGTCGACCCGTCGCTCGAGCACCTCGGCGAGCAACGCGCTGCGCTCCTGCGCGGTGTACACCTCGAGCGCGACGTCGCGATCGGGTGCGTGCACGGCCTCGATCCGGAGCCGGCCGCCGTGGCCGACCGTGCGCACGTCGACGACCCGTCCGTCGTGGCTGCGGTCGAGCCCGATCGCCACGCGCAGGATCGCGGCGAGCGAGCGGACGAGGTGGCGGCTCGTCGGGTCGAGCGCCTGGAACGCCGGATGCGAGTCCTTGGGAGCGCTCTTGCGGTGGTAGCGCGCCACCTGGGCGATCAGCTCGATCTCGTGGTCGGTGAGGCCGGTCAGCTCGCTGTTGCGGATCACGTAGTACGAGTGGAGGTGGTGACGGCTGTGGGCCACCACGAGGCCGACGTTCGCCAGGGTGGCGGCGGCCTCGAGCAGGTCGCGGGCGGTGCTCGACAGCCCGTGCAGCGGTGCGGTGTCGTCGAAGATCCGCAGCGCCAGGCGGGCGACGTGCAGGCTGTGGTCGAGGTCGTCGTCGCACCGGGCGGCGAGGGCGAGCACGCTGCGCCGCGCGACGTCGCGCAGGTGGTGCAGGTCGTCGGGCGACGGCGCGGCCAGCGCACGGCGCGACCTGGCGATGGTGTCGAGCAGCACCCCCTCGCGCAGTGCCGCGTCGCTGAACGTGAACGCTGCGACGTCGAACGAGTGCGCCACGCACTGCAGCACGATCGCACCGGCGACGATGATGTCGGCGCGCTGGGGTTCGAGCCCCGGGATCGAGGCGCGGGTGGCCGCCGTGCGGCGTGCGGCGAGCACGGCGACGACGTCGTCGAGCTCGTCCCGGGTGAACTCGAAGCGGTTGTACGTGTGCGGCGCGGGTCGACCGTGGCGAGCCCGCACGAGGCTGGCGACGGTCTCGGCGGTGCCTGACGATGCGATCGCGACCTCGAAGCCGAGCTGGTGCACCTCGCGCTCGAACCCGGCGAGCACCGACCGGACGTACGAGCGGCAGTCCGCCACGCTGCTCGGCGTCACGGCGCCGCCGGGGAAGAAGCGATCGGTGAGCCGCACCGCCCCCAGCTTGAAGCTGCGCGCAGCGAGGGTCTCGCCGCGTTCGCCGACGAGCACCTCGGTGGAGCCACCGCCGATGTCGACGAGCAGCAGACGACGTTCGAAGACCGGCACCGCCTGGAGCACCCCGAGGTGGATGAGCCGCGCCTCCTCGACGCCCGAGATCACCTCCACGTCGATGCCCGCCTCGTCGCGCGCACGGGCGAGGAACACGTCCGCGTTCTCGGCCTCGCGGACGGCGCTCGTGGCGACCGCACGCACGGTGGCGCCGTGGCTGTCCGCGATGCGTCGCATCCGCCGCAGTGCACCGATGCCGCGTTCGACGGCGTCGTCGCCGAGGCGCTTCATGTCGCCGCCGCCGTGGCCGAGCCGCACCGTCTCCTTCTCGCGGGTCACGACCTCGAAGCTGGTCGTGTCGAGATCACCGCCGTGCACCCGGGCGACGACGAGGTGGAAGCTGTTCGTGCCGATGTCGAGCGCCGCCACGACCCCGGGATCGTCGCCGCCGGTACTGCTCGTCACGGTTGGTCGATCAGCTCCTGGCAGCCCGGCAGGCCGCGCTGCACACCGGTGCGGAAGGCGTCGATCTTCTCGAACGCCGTGCCGCGGACGTTGGCGGAGGTGGCCTCGTCGCCGAGCGCGACGGCCGTGAGCACCACCTCGTCGAGGTCGCCGGCCGACAGCGTGATGCGCTGGTTCGGGTTGTTCGCGAGCGGGTTGCCCTCGACGTCGAACTCGCCCGAGGGCACGATGTCGATGATCCACGCCCCGACGAGGCAGTCGTTCAGCAGTTCGCGGGGCTCGCCGGCGAGACCGCTACCGAGCGCCACCTGCACGGCGTCGCTGTACGCGACGGCGATCGGGTAGCTGAACGACAGGTCGCCGAACAGGTTCCAGAGCTCCGACACGAACGGTCCGTCGAACACGATCGTGTTGGTCGACGAGCAGTAGGTGGCGTCGGTGACGAGCTGCTCCACCGGCAGCCCGTCGCAGTCGGGCGCCGCACCGGCGGGGTCGAAGCCCTCGAGCGGCGGCGGCGTGAAGGCGATGTCCGCGTTCGCGAGCGTGGGGGCCCAGAACGTCTCGAGCGCGAGGGGCAGCTCCTCGAGGATCTGGTCGAGCGGCAGGTCGCCGCCCGTCTCGGCCTCCTGCTGCGTGGTGAACACGAGGTCGATGCGCGGGTTCGGGTCGTCGACGAAGTCGGCGCAGCGCTGCACGCCGTTGATGAAGCCCTCCTGGAAGGCACCGACCCGGTCGAAGGCCGTGCCGTGGCCGTTGGGGTCGGCGACGACGTCGATGCCGGGCGGGTCGCGTACCTCGATCATCGCGACGATGCCGGCCTTCACGTCGTTGTCGTCGAAGGTGAGCAGCTCGCTCTCGCCGAGCGCCACGTGGGCGGCCCAGGCCCCGGCGAAGCAGTCGGCCTGCTGCTCGCCCTCGACGGTGGGGCGCTCGAGCGCGAAGAACCCCGATCGGTTCTGCACGGCGTGGCCGTACTCGTGCGCCGCGACGACGCCCACAGCGGCGGCACCGAGCGTCTCGACGAGCTGCGGGAGCAGCTGCGCGTCGTCGTACACGATGATGTCGCCGCAGAGCGTGTAGAACGCGTTCATCTCCACCTGCTCGTAGGCGATCTCGCTGCCGCAGTCGACGGGGAGATCCGAGCGCTCGGGATAGTGGGCGTAGATGCCGGCCACCGGCTCGAACGGCGTGCCGTACACCGCCTCGAAGTTCTCCTCCCAGAACGCCTGGATGTCGGTGAACGCGGCGTCGAGGAACGCGTCGTACTCGCGCGGGGTCTTCTCGGCGCCGAAGTCGATCACCCCGCCGCCGGGCAGCGGCGGGATCGTCTCCACCGGGTCGTCGGTGGGGTCGAGCGGGTTCAGGGTGTCGTCCGGACCGGGGCCGTCGGGCGTGTCCGACGGATCCGGTGCGAGCTGCTGCTCGTCGCTGCGGCTCGCGGTGACGCCCTGATCCGTGGAACCGCACGACGCGGCCACGAGGGCCGCAGCCAGCAGCGCGGCGACGGTGGTGCCGTGGCGCCGACGTGACCGGCGAGGACGGCGGGACCGGGCGATCTGCACGCGCGCGCTCATCGTGGCGAGCTTACGCGCACGATGCTCGTCGGCCGCCGTCGCTCTGATAGGAACCGGCCCATGTCCGAACGACCCGACGCGCCCGACCGCGACACGCTGCTCGCGATGTTCGAGATCCAGTCCCGCATCAAGCTCTGCGACGAGCGCTTCCGCAGCATGCTGACGAGCGGTCAGATCCAGCTCATCTACTACTCGCCTCGCGGGCAGGAGTGCATCAGCGCCGGCTGGGGTGTCCACCTGCGACCCGACGACTACGTCGTCACGATCTATCGCGGTCTGCACGACCACCTCGCGAAGGGGGTGCCGCTGCGCGAGCTGTGGGCGGAGTTCCTCGGTCGTGCCACCGGCACGTGCAAGGGCAAGGGCGGTCCCATGCACATCACCCACCCGGAGTCGGGCCTCATGGTCACGACCGGCATCGTGGGTTCGGGCATCCCGATCGCGAACGGCTTCGGTCTCGCCGCGCAGCTGAACGGCACCGACCAGGTCACCGTCGTCAACTTCGGCGACGGCGCCTCGAACATCGGTGCGTTCCACGAGGGCCTCAACATGGCCGGCGTGTGGAAGCTGCCGGTCGTGTTCGTGTGCCAGAACAACCTCTACGGCGAGCACACCCCGATGGCGATGAGCACGCCGGTCGAGTACATCAGCGAGCGTGCGGCGTCGTACGGCATGCCCGGCGTCACCGTGAACGGCAACGACCCGGTGGCGACCTGGAAGGTGATGGGTGAGGCGGTCGCCCGTGCCCGCGCCGGCGAAGGTCCCACGCTCGTCGAGGCCCGCACGTACCGCTTCCACGGCCACCTCATGGGTGACGCCATGGAGTACATGGACAAAGACGAGCGCAAGGCGGCCATGGAGGCCGATCCGGTGCCGGCGTTCCGCGCGTGGCTGCTCGACAACGGTCACGCCACCGAGGAGCAGCTCGCCGAGCTCGAGGAGACGATCACCGCCGCGATCGACGACGCCGTCGAGTTCGCGATGAACAGCCCCTACCCGGACGCCGACGAGCTGTACACCGACGTGTACGCCGATCTGACCGTCTCGAAGTGACCGAACTCGAAGTGACCGAACTCGAAGTGACCGAACTCGAAGTGACCGAACTCGAAGTGACCGAACTCGAACCGAACGAACTCGAACCGAACGAACTCGAACCGAACGACAGCGAAGCGAGCGAGCCATGAGCCAGACCGACACCGATCATCCCGTCCTCACCCTCGCCATGGCGGTCAACCAGGCGCTCGACGTCGCCATGGGCCTCGACGAGAAGGTGTTCCTCCTCGGTGAGGACATCGCCGAGCCGTCCGGTGGCGTCTACAAGGTCACCAAGGGCCTGTCCACCAAGTACGGCACGCACCGCGTGCGCAAGACCGCCATCAGCGAGACCGCCATCATCGGCGCCGCCGTCGGTGCCGCGATCGCCGGCCACCGCCCGGTCGCCGAGATCATGATGTTCGACTTCATCGCCACCTGCCTCGACCAGGTGACGAACCACGCCGGCAAGATCCGCTACATGAGCGGCGGCCAGACGCCCGTGCCGCTCGTCATCCGCACCTCCGCCGGTGCGGGCCGCGGGTTCGGTGCGCAGCACTCCGAGCTGCTCGAGGCCTGGTGCGTGCACACCCCCGGCATCAAGGTGGTCGTGCCGTCCACGCCCGCCGACGCGAAGGGCCTGCTGCTCACCGCGATCTTCGACGACGACCCGGTGCTGTTCATCGAGCAGATGATGATGTACTGGGACGCGAAGCGCTACGGCGGCCCCGTGCCCCCGGGCGACGTGCGCATCCCGTTCGGTGTGGCCGACATCAAGCGCGAGGGCAGCGACGTGACCCTGGTGTCGTACGGCCGCCAGGTGCACGACTGCCTGGCGACGGCCGAGAAGCTCGCCGCCGACGGCATCAGCTGCGAGGTCGTCGACCTGCGCACGCTCGTGCCGTGCGACGAGGCGACGGTGCTCGCGTCGGTGTCGAAGACCAAGCGCGCCGTCGTGGTGCACGAGGCCGTCACCCGCTGCGGCTTCGGCGCCGAGCTGTCGAGCCGGATCCACGAAGAGCTGTTCGGTGAGCTCGTCGCACCGGTGCAGCGCGTGGGCGGAGCGAACACGCCGATCCCGTACGCGACCAACCTCGAGTCGGACTTCCTGCCGCAGGTGGCCGACATCGAGGCGGCCGTCCGCCGCATCACGGGCTGACGCCCGGCGCCGGGTCGTGCCCGGTGCGGGTGACCCGGCGGGGCTGCGTCCGCGGGCGTCGGGTCAGCTGCCGATCCGGCCGAGCAGGCGCGCCATCTCGGCGATCTCCTCGGTCTGGGTCTCGGCCATCTGCCGAGCCATGCGTCGCACCTCGTCGGTCGAGGCGTGCATCGCCGCGTGCTCGGCCATGTGCACGCCACCCTCGTGGTGCGCGGTCATCAGCTGGACGAACACCCGGTCGCGCTCCGCGCCCGTGGAGGCGGCCAGGGTCTCGAGGTCGGACAGGGTGGCGAGACCGGGCATCCGGTCGAGCGGCACCGGCTCGCCCATCCAGGTCATGGCCAGGTCGGTCTCGTTGACCTCCGACTCGCCGAAGTCGCGCAGCAGCTGGATCATGCGGCCGATCTCGATGTTCTGCCCGACCACGATCTCGCGGGCGACGATGCCGAGGTTGCCGTCGATGCCGTCGTCGGTGGCGAGCCCGTCGAGGTAGATCAGGCTCATCTGCACGGCCTGCTCGTGGTGGACGCGCATGTCCTGCAGGAAGCCGACGTCGGTGGCGTTGGGATCGGGGAGTGCGGTGTTGTTCCCGACGACCCACCCGGCCGCCGCGGCCAGCAGCGCGCTGCACACCAGCAGCACCACGAGGTTCACCGGGTTGCGGTACCAGGGGAGGACCTCGACGTTCTCGCCGGTGTCGCCGGTGTCACCGGTGTCACCGGTGTCCCGCCCCGTGATCTCCCCGTTCGTCGTGTCGTCGGTCGGGTGCTCGGTGGTGCTCACGTGTCGTAGCTAACCACGCGATTCGGCTAAGAACACCCCCATGTCCACCCCCATCAGCATCCCGAAGCTCGGCGTCTCGATGTCCGAGGGCACCCTCGTCGAGTGGCTCGTGTCGGACGGCCAGGCCGTCCAGCCCGGCGACGTGCTCTACCGCATCGAGACCGACAAGGTGGAGAACGAGATCGAGGCGCCGGTGGCGGGGGTCGTCCGGATCACCGGTGTCGAGGGTGAGACCTACGAGGTCGGTACCCAGATCGGCTCGATCGACTAGGCGAGACCGACGAGGTCGGTCCTCAGATCGTCCCGATCGACGGGTCGAGGTCGTCCACCACGACGGCGGGCGGGAACTCCGTCCGGCCGTCGAACGCGTCGTCGGCATCGTCGGCCTCCTCGGCCGCCTGCAGGTTCGCGGCGGCGAGCGCCGAGAGGCCGATCACCATCGCCCCGGCCACGAACATCCCCGCCAGCACCCGGCGCTGCAACTGGGTCGCGCCCATCAGCGCCGCGAGCCGCTCGACGATCGCCTCGCCGGGGAGCTCCAGGTACTGCGAGAGCACCTCGACGTCGTTGCGGCGCAGCTCGATGGCCTGGGGTCGCTCCTCGCCGCGCAGGGCACGGACGAGCCGGAGGTAGTTCTCGAGCAGCGAGTCGACGTTCCTCGGATCGAACGAGATCGCCGAGCCACCGGTCGACAGCACCCCTCCGGGGTCGATCTCGATCGGCATGCGGTCGGGGGCGGCGATCGTGACGTCGATGCCGTAGAGCTCGGCCAGCTCGTGGGCCGTCTCGGGGTCGATCGCGACTCGACCGGCCTCGATCGCCCGGAGCTGCTTCGCGGAGAATCGGCCGCCGCTCGAGCGGGCGACGGCTCGCACGCTCGCCCCCGAGCGACGTCGGCGCTCGGCGAGCATGACGGCGATTCGCCGTGCGATCTTCTCCTCCGAGGCAGCGACCACGGTCTGCGCCCGGCGGGCGGCGACGGTCCCCGTGGGTGGGGCCGTCCCGGCCGGTGTGCTGCTCGCTGGGTGGGCGCTCATCGTCGGAGTCATCGGCCGTCGCCCGCCGCCGCTTGAGGTCCGGGGCCCACGACGGGCAGACCTTGACGCCGCCTTGCTGGAGCGGGGGGCGCGCCAGTGGCCGGTTCGAACGGCCGGGTCGGGTCGCCGGGTCGGGTCGCCGGTTCGAACGGCCGGGTCGGATGAGCGGGGTCAGCCGGGCGGGGTGGAGGCCGACCGGCCGGAGGCGCACAGGGCGCCGCCGACGGCCCGGCGGTGCTCGAGCTCGGCCAGCGCGACCACCCGACGCAGCACGTCGTCCCGGCTCGCGGTGGTGTCGCCGGTGGATCCGGACGCGGCCGAGCCGCGCTCGGTGCCGGCCGCCGATGCCGCCGATGCCGCCGATGCCGCATGGAGATGGTCGGCGAGGTGCTCGAGGTCCCCGGCGCGTGCCGCCACGGCCGCCCGGTCGTCGTCGACGGCCCGGACCGTGCGGATCAGCCGGAAGAAGGCCTCGACGAGCGACGCCGCGTCACCCGCGCGGAACGGCACGCTCACGCCGGTGAGCGACACGACGCCGTCGCCGATCGCGAGGCCGCGCCGCGTGGTACCGAGCACCTCGCGCACCGGGATGCCGTACAGCGACGCCAGGGTGAGCACCGTCGCCGCGTCGAGCGGGAGCAGGCCCGCCTCGGCGTCGCGCAGGTCGCGGATCGTCATCTCGCCCGAGCTGCGCGTGGCCACCACCCACAGCGGGCGTCGCGCCAGCCGTCGCTCGGTCACGAGCCGGGCGCCGAAGCGTCGTGCGAACTCGGCCGGCGCCATCGCCGTTCCGGGAGCCCGGTCAGGGTCCGTGTCGAGCAGGATCGTCACCGCCGTCATGCACGTGTCATCGGCACGCGCGCGCCGGACATCAAGCGGTGCGTGAGCGGACCGAGCGGTGTTCGTGGTCCCGACGGAGGAGATGCCGGTCCCGGGTGCGAGCGTCAGGCACGCGCGGCGCGCTGGGCCTCGCTGAAGGGCACGTCCTTGTCGACACGCGGCTCGGCGGGCAGGCCGAGCACCCGCTCACCGATGATGTTGCGCTGGATCTCGTCGGAGCCGCCGGCGATCTTGTAGCCGGGTGCGCCGAGCACGTGCTCGCTCCAGGCGTAGGTGCCCCACTCGCCCGTGTCGGCGACGAGCTTCGCGCCGAGCACCTTCGAGATCACGTGGCTGGTGCGCTCCATGTTCGCGGTCCACATCAGCTTGCCGAGCGAGCCCTCGGGGCCGGGCGTCTGGCCGGCCTTGAGTCGGGCCGCCGCACGCCGGTTGGTGAACTGCGCGACCTTGTGCTGGATGTACAGGTCGGCGAGCGCCTGGCGGACCACCGGCTCGCCCGTGCGCTCGAAGTACTGCGCCGCGGCGAGCGCCTGCTTGTAGCCGCCACCGGTGTGGTTGCTGCTGCTGCCGGCCGAGTGGTCGCGTTCGAAGCCGAGGCAGGTGAGCGCCACGCGCCAGCCCTCGCCCACCGGGCCGAGGCGGAGCGAGTCGGGGAGGCGGACGTCGGTGAGGAAGACCTCGTTGAAGTTGGCGCCGCCGCTCATCTGCTTGATCGGGCGGATCTCGACGCCCGGCGCGTCGAAGGGCACGAGGAACGCCGTCATGCCCTTGTGCTTGGGCACGTCGAAGTCGTGCCGGGTGATGGCGAGGCCCAACTGGGCGAACATCGCGCCGGAGGTCCAGACCTTCTGGCCGTTCAGGATCCACTCGTCGCCGTCGCGCGTCGCGCGGGTGGTGAGCGAAGCGAGGTCGGAACCAGCGGAGGGCTCGCTGAACAGCTGACACCCCCAGATGTCCTGACGCATGAGCGGCTGGATGAACCGCTCCTTCTGCTCGTCGGTGCCGTAGGCGGCGATGGTGGTCGCGATGAGGCCCATCGACGTCGGCGGCAGTTCGCCTGCGGACGGCACGACGACGCGCGACTCCTCGGCGAGGAAGGCACGCACGTAGCTGTTGGGCAGGCCGCGGCCACCGAGGGCGACGGGCCAGTTGATCATCGCGTAGCCGGCGTCGAACTTCTTGCGCTGCCAGGCCTGACAGGCGAGCAGGCGGCGCTGCTCCTCCTCGTGGTCGAGGTTGTGGAACACGGCGACGTCGAACGTGCCCTGCCCCCACACCACGGAGGCCTCCTCCTCGGTGTCGGCGGGCGCCGCGACGGGCACCGGCTCACCGTGTTCCTCCAGCCACGCACGGGCTTCTTTGCGGAACATCTCGAGATCGGGGAGGTCGACGTCGCTCACGACGCGACACGGTACGGGTGCGGCTGCGCCGACGACGAACTCTGGCTTTCCACGTCGCGCGTGCCCGACTACTGTCACACCGCCACGGGCCGGGTCGGATCGACGACCCCGCCGTTGACGGATGGTCCAGAGGGGGAGTGATGTTCGCGTGAGTGTGCTCCAGGTCCAGGATGTGTCGGTGCGCTTCGGTGGCATCCAGGCACTCGCCGGGCTGTCGTTCGACATCGACGAAGGGCAGATCTGCGGGCTCATCGGCCCCAACGGCGCCGGGAAGACGACGATGTTCAACGTCGTCAGCCGCATCTACGAGCCGACGGAGGGCAAGGTGCTGTACCGCGGGCAGGACCTGCTCGACGTGCCGGCCCACGGCATCGCCCGGCTCGGTATCGCCCGCACCTTCCAGAACCTCGCCCTGTTCCCGACGATGACGCTGCTGCAGAACACGATGACCGGCGCGCACTGCACCGGCAACGTGGGCTTCGTGCGCTCGGCGCTGCGGATCGGTGTGCGCAGCGAGGAGAAGCGGATGGAGGCAGAGGCGTTCGAGATCCTCGCCCGCCTCGGTCTCGCACCACTCGCGTACCGGCCGGCGATGGGGTTGCCGTTCGGCACGCTGAAGCGACTGGAGATCGCCCGGGCGCTCGCCGCCAAGCCGAGTCTGCTGCTGCTCGACGAGCCGGCGAGCGGGCTCACCCACAGCGAGGTCGACGAGCTGAGCGAGACCATCCACGACGTGCGCGACCAGTTCGGCCTCACGGTGCTGCTCGTGGAGCACCACATGAGCATGGTGATGGGCATCAGCGACAAGGTCGTGGCGATGGAGTTCGGCCGCAAGATCGCCGAGGGCACGCCGCACGAGGTGCGCAACGACCCGCACGTCATCGCCGCCTACCTGGGAACCGAGGTCTGATGCTCACCGTCAGCGGACTCACCGCCAGCTACGGACCCGTCCAGGTCCTGCAGGGCATCGACTTCACCGTCGGCGACGGCGAGATCGTCGTGATCCTCGGCGCCAACGGTGCCGGCAAGACCACCACGATGCGCGCCATCTCCGGCACCATGCCGCGAGGTGGCACCGTCGACTTCGCCGGCCACGAGCTCACCAAGCTGAGCCCCGACGCGATCGTGCGACTGGGCGTCGCCCAGGTGCCTCAGGGGCGCGGCACGTTCAGCGACCTCACCGTGCACGACAACCTGATGGTCGGCGCGTTCACGCGCTCGAGCAAGGTCACCGAGGACCTCGACCGCTGGTACAGCGTGTTCCCGCGACTCGCCGAGCGCCGCGAGCAGAAGGCCGGCAGCCTGAGCGGAGGTGAGCAGCAGATGCTGGCGATCGCCCGGGCGATGATGAGCCGCCCGAAGCTGCTGCTGTGCGACGAGCCGAGCCTCGGCCTCGCCCCGATCATCACCCAGGACCTGTTCGCACGGATCACCGAACTGAACCAGGAGTCCGGGATGGCGGTGCTGCTCGTGGAGCAGAACGCCAACCTGGCGCTGAAGATCGCGCATCGCGCCTACGTCCTCGACACCGGCCGGATCGTGGCCAGTGGCACGGCGGCCGAGCTCCAGGCCGACGAAACCATCCAAGCCGCGTACCTCGGGGTGTGACCACATGTTCGCCAACAGCTTCGAACTGTTCATCCAGCGCACCGTCGACGGCCTCGCCGCCGGATCGATCTACGCGCTCTTGGCCCTCGCCCTCGTGGTGGTGTTCCGCGGCTCGGGACAGCTCAACTTCGCCCAGGGCGAGATGGGCATGTTCTGCGCGTTCGTCGCGAGCACGCTCACGCTGTCGGGCCTGCCGCTGTGGCTGTCGATCCTGCTGTCGATGGTCGTCGGCTTCGTGATGGGCGTCGGCATCGAGCGGGTCGTGATCCGCCCGCTCGAGCACAAGAACCCCGGCGGCGTGCTCGTCGCAGCGATCGGTCTGTTCCTGCTGATCAACCAGCTCGCGGTCGCGGTGTGGGGCGTCGATCCCCGGGGCTTGGCCAGCCTGTTCCCCGACGGTGAGGACGACTTCTTCCGTCTCTTCGGCGCCGCGGTGCGGTGGGAGCGGGTCGGCATCTTCCTCGTGATGCTGGTGCTGCTCGCGCTCCTGTGGGCGCTGTTCACCAAGACCAAGATCGGTCTCGCGATGCGCGCCGTCGCGAACAACCAGGACTCGTCCCGGTTGGTCGGCATCCGTGTCGGTTGGATCCTGGCCATCGGTTGGGGCGTGTCGGGTGCCATCGGTGCCCTGGGAGCGGCGCTCCTCGCCCCGCAGGCGGGCCTGAGCCAGGCCCTCATGCTCGGCCCGTTCGTGTTCGCGTCGGCAGCGGCGATCCTCGGTGGCCTCGACTCGCCGCTGGGCGCTGTGGTCGGTGGCCTGGCGATCGGACTCATCCAGGCCTACATCGTCGGGTACGTCAACTTCCTCGGCGGCGGGATGGTGCTCTCGGTCGTGTTCGCGATCATCCTCGTCGTCCTCCTCGTCAGACCGTCCGGTCTGTTCGGTTCGCAACGTGTGGAGCGTGTGTGATGGCCTGGCCCAAGGACGTTCGTCGTGGCTCTGCGTGGCACCGCGTCGGACAGCTCGTGCTGTTCGGGCTCGTCGCCCTCTTCTTCATCCGGGCGGGTCTCACCTGGAACCGCTCCGGCATCGGCCAGCTCACCGACATGCTGCTGTTCGCCACGGCCGCGGTCGGGCTCAACCTGCTGGTCGGTGTGACGGGCCAGATCTCGCTCGGTCACTCGGCCTTCTTCGGCCTCGGCGCCTACACGTCGGCCGTGCTCGTGGGCCAGTACGGCTGGACGCCCGGCTGGACCTTCCCGGTGTCGATCGTGCTGTGCTTCGCCGTGGGCATGGTCGTCGGCCTCCCGGCGCTCCGGCTGAAGGGCGTGTACCTGGCGCTCGTGAGCATCGCGCTCGCGACCACCTTCACCCAGCTCCTGAACTGGGACCGGTTGGCGTGGCTGACCGGTGGTCCCATCGGCATCAAGGGGCTCAGCTACCTGCCGCCGTCGTGGACGCCGTTCGACGGCCGGGCCGATCTCGGCAAGTGGTTCTTCTGGATGTCGCTCGTGGTGTTCGTGATCTGCACGCTGATCGCGAGCAGCATGATCCGCAGCCGATTCGGCCGGTCGATGGTCGCGGTGCGCGACAACGAGACCGCCGCTGCCGTGATGGGCGTGAACCTCGCCGCGGTGAAGACCCTGGTGTTCGGTCTGTCGGCCGCGATGGCCGGCATCGCGGGCAGCATCTTCGCCATGAAGCTCACGCTGGTCGAGCCGGTCGTGCAGTTCTTCACCCTCTTCGGGTCGATCTTCCTGCTCGTGATGGTCGTGCTCGGCGGGGCCGGCAGCACCTGGGGTCCGCTCGTCGGCGCCTTCATCTTCGTCTACGTCCGTGACTGGGCGAGCGGTGTGGGCGAGGGCAACGGCGTCCTCGGTCTGTTCGAGGGCACCCGCATCGGAGGTCTCGGCGGGATCGTGTTCGGCGTGCTGCTCATCGTCATCGTGTTCGTCGCGCCGTTCGGTGCGGTCGGTCTGCTGCGCAAGGCGAGGGCGAAGGTCGTGCGCGTGCTGCCCCGGCCTCCGGCCCTGCCCACGGTCGCGAACGCGCAGGAGCCGCAGCCGCCGACTACCGTCGTCTCCGGGTGATCCCGCCGACAGGGCACCCATCAGAACCAACAACCAGAGGGGGAGAAGCCAACATGGCCCACAAGCGACTGATGGCGGTCTTCGTCGTCGCCGCGCTGGCCGCCGCAGCCTGCGGTGGCGACGACGAGACGTCGACCACCGACGCGGCGACGCCGACCACGGCAGCTGCCGAGACCACGGCACCCGCCGACACGGAGCCGGCCGACACCGAGCCCGCCGCCGACACGACGGCGCCCGCCGACACCGCCGCGGACACCACCGCGCCCGCGACCGACGAGAGCGCGTTCGTCGTGGACACGGAGGCGTGCGAGGATCCCGATGCCGCCAACGCCGTGATCGAGGGTGACATCAAGATCGGGACGTCGATCCCGCTCACCGGCGGCCCGGCGGCGCTCTTCGCGCCCTTCGCCGACGGCTTCCAGGCGTACTTCGACTACATCAACGCGACCGAGGGCGGCGTGAACGGCCAGACCCTGGTGCCGATCGTCAAGGACGACCAGTACACGGCCGACATCACCAAGACCAACGTCGACTCGCTGGTGTTCGACGACGAGGTCGCCCTGCTGTCGGGCATCATCGGCTCGCCGAACAACGCCGCGATCCAGGCCGACATGAACGCCCTGTGCGTCCCGCAGCTGTGGGCCGCCACCGGCGCGCCGAGCTGGGGTGCCGTGGACGTGTACCCGTGGACGACCGGTCTCCTCGTGCCCTACGCCGTGGAGTCCCGTGTGTTCCTGGAGTACGCGACCGGCGAGAACCCCGACGTCGCGACCGCCGCGCTCTTCTACGTGAACAACGAGTTCGGACAGGCCTACGCCGAGGCGTTCAAGGCCCAGGTCGAGGAGTTCGGCATCGAGCTCGTCGCCGAGGAGACCATCGACGTCACCGACTCCGGTGCACCGTCGGGTCAGCTCACCAACATCGCCGCGGCGAACCCGGACATCGTGCTCGCCGTGCCGCTGGGCGCCCAGTGCATCGCGTTCATGACCGAGCTCGGCAACGTGAAGGCGGCCAACCCCGACTTCGCCCCGGCCGTGTACCAGACCGCGACCTGCGCCAACCAGCTGTTCTTCGGCGCTGCCGGCGCCGGCGGTGACGGTGTGCTCACGTCGTCGAACCTGGTCGACGTGGCGAACCCGGAGAACGCGTCGCTGCCGGCCGTCTCGACCTACCTCGAGGCCTTCACCTCGGTGAACGCCGACGCGAACCCGGCCGGCATCGCCGTGGCCGGTTGGCTCGCCGGTGAGATGACGGTGGCCACGCTGAAGAAGGCGGCCGAGGACTGCCCCGAGGGCATCACCCGGGCCTGCATCATCAACGCTGCCCGCAACATCGACTTCACCCCGTCGCTGTTCCGCGAGGGCCTGTCCGCCGTGATGAACGCCGGTGACGGCTTCATCGCCGAGGGCACGCAGATCATCTCCTGGGACGCCGCGAACCAGGTGTTCGTCGACCAGGGTGACGTGATCGACGTGGAGGGCACCACGGGGGTCTACACCCCCGCGAGCTGACCTCGCTCCCGACGTCCGTCGGTGCAGGGCCCGCCCTCCGGGGCGGGCCCTGCCGCGTCCGGGGTCCGCTCGCGAGCGCTCGATGACGACCCCGAATTGACCACTCGGTTAGATTCGTCCTCACGCCGCCAGCCGCGGCGAGAGGGGGTACCTGCACCATGGCGTTGATCGCCGTCGACCGGGCGCGCGAGCGGCCCGACGAGCTCGCCCTGCGCGACGACCGGGTCGCGATGCGCTGGGCGGAGGTGGACGACGTCCTGAACCGGGTCGCCAACGGCCTGCACGCGGCCGATCTGGGCGCGGCCCGGCGGGTGGCGGTGTACGCGGAGAACGCGGTCGAGGTCGTGCTCGCGCACCTCGGGGCACTGCTCGCCGGCGCGAGCTCGGTGCCGGTGAACTTCCACCTGAACGCCGACGAGGCCGCGTACATCCTGCGCGACTCGCAGACCAAGGTGCTCTTCGTCGGTCCGGAGAACCTCGAGCGTGGCATCGAGGCGGCCCGCCAGGCCGGCGTGCCACGGGTGATCGCCTGGCGCAGCCCCGATGCGGCAGGCCACGGCGCCGAGGCCTGGGAGACCTGGCTGGCTGCGTCGTCGGACGCGGAGCCGCCGCGCGACGTCTCGCCGCGACCCAACCTCATGTACACGAGCGGCACGACGGGCTTCCCCAAGGGCGTGGACCTCGCGCCGACGATGTTCGCCGGCGGGGCCACCGTCGTCGAGCACGTCGCGGCGCTGCAGCAGAACCGGTTCGCGACGTTCGGCACCCACCTGGTCGTCGGGCCGATGTACCACACCGGCCCGCTGTCGGGCATGCGCATCCTGGCGGCAGGCACTCCCGTGGTCGTGCTCGGCCGCTTCGACGCCGAGAAGGTGCTGCGGCTCATCGACACGTACCGGTGCGAGACGACGGTGATGGTGCCCACGCACTTCAAGCGGATGCTCGAGCTGCCCGCCGAGGTGAAGGCCCGGTACGACGTGAGCTCGATGCGGCTCGTCGCCCACACGGGTGCGGCCTGTCCGATCGACGTGAAGCACCAGATGATCCAGTGGTTCGGACCGATCTTCAACGACGCGTACGGCGCCACCGAGGTCGGCACGATCTGCAACATCGGCAGCGAGGAGTGGCTCGCCCATCCGGGGAGCGTGGGGCGCGTGATCCCGCCGTTCACGCGGGCGATCGTGGTGGGCGACGACGACCAGGAGCTCCCGCCGGGCCAGGAGGGGCGCCTCTACTTCGAGGACTCCACGGGTCGCGGGATCGTGTACCCCAACGATTCCGAGAAGACCGCGCGCGCCCACCTGCGTCCCGGTGTGTTCACCATCGGCGAGATCGGCTACGTGGACACCGACGGCTACGTGTACATCACCGACCGCTTCAGCGACATGATCGTGGCCGGCGGCGTGAACATCTACCCGGCCGAGGCCGAGGCCGTGATCGTCGAACACCCGAAGGTCGCCGACGTGGCCGTGATCGGCGTCCCCGACGCCGACCTCGGCGAGGCGGTGAAGGCGCTCGTCGTGCCGCTCGATCCCGCCGACCCACCGACCGCCGACGAGTTGATCGGCCTGTGCCGCTCGAAGCTCGCCGGGTACAAGTGCCCGCGCACGGTGGAGATCGTCAGCACGGTCGGCCGCAACGCGATGGGGAAGATCAACAAGAAGGCGCTGCGAGCGCCCTACTGGGAGGGGAGCCGGACCATTGGCTGACGACACGATCCCTGCCGAGACCCCGGTCCTCGTCCTCGCGGACGACCCGGCACCGCAGGTGAGACGCCTCACCCTGAACCGCCCCGGCAAGCGCAACGCGCTGTCCAACGGTCTGCGAACCCAGCTCTTCGCCGAGCTCCGCCGCGCCGACGCCGATCCCGAGGTGCGGGTGATCGTCATCCGCGGGGCCGGGCCGTGCTTCTCGGCCGGGTACGACCTCGCCCAGGATCCGGACGAACCGCTGCCGTGGGGCATCACCCGCGCCGACGGTGGCTGGGCCCGCCACGTGCTGCAGGGCTGGTTCGAGATGATGGACCTGGCGACACCGGTCATCGCCCAGGTGCACGGGTTCTGCCTCGCCGGCGGCACCGAGCTCGCCACCGCGTGCGACCTGGTGTACGTCGCCGAGGACGCGCAGATCGGCTATCCGCCCGTTCGCAGCATGAGCTCGCCGGACATGGCCTGGCACGTGTGGCTCCTGGGCATGCGGCGGGCGATGGAGGCGATGCTGACCGGCGACTCGATGACCGGCACCGAGGCGGTGGAGGCCGGCTTCGCGAACCGGGCGTTCCCCGCCGATCGGTTGGAGGAGGAAGTGCTCACCATCGCCGCTCGCGTGGCCAAGGTGCCGCCCGACCTCCAGGCGCTCAACAAGCGCGTGGTGCACCGGGCGATGGAGGCGATGGGCATGCGCGACGGCATGCGCGCCACCGCGGACATCAACGCACTCGGCTTCCACCAGCGCAGTTCGCGTGAGTACTTCGCCCAGTTCGCGAAGGGCGTCACCACCGCGCTGTCCGAACGCGACAAGCAGTTCGGCGACTACCGCGAGTCCGGCAGCACCTGACACAGGAGGAGCAACCCATGAGCGTGACCGACGAGATCCTCGTCTCGCCCGACGTCCTCGCCTGCCCCTACGACTTCTACCGGCGCATCCGCGAGGAGGCCCCGGTGCACCAGACGCCGATGGGCTTCTGGGTCGTGAGCCGCTACGACGACGTGCTCTCCGTCGTGCGCGACACCGAGCGGTTCTCGAGCGACATGCGCAACTCGTTCGTCTCCGGTCCGCCGAGCGAGGAGCTGCGCGCGATCGAGGCCGAGGGCTACGGCCGCGTCAGCACCCTGCTCACCGCCGACCCGCCGGTGCACACCCAGTTCCGTGCGCTGGTGAACAAGGCGTTCCTGCCCAAGCGCGTGGCCCAGCTCGAGGAGGAGATCCGCACGATCGCGAACGACCTCGTCGACGCCTGGATCGGGCGCGGCCGGGTGGAGCTCGTCACCGAGTTCGCCGTCGGCCTCCCGCTCACGGTGATCGCCGACGCGCTCGGGGTCGACCGCGCCGACATGCCGCGCTTCAAGAAGTGGAGCGACGACTCGGTGGCACCGCTGTCGGGTCTGCTGACCCCCGAGCAGCAGTTGGAGTGCGCGCGCAGCCGGGTGGAGATGCAGCACTACATGGCCGAACGGTGTCGCGAGCGCGAGGACGATCCGCGTGACGACCTGCTGAGCGACCTCGTCCACGCCCGCTTCGACAGCGGCGACCGGGCCGGCGAGCGGCTCGACATGCCCGAGCTGCTCAGTGTGATCGAGCAGCTGCTCGTGGCCGGTAACGAGACGACCACGAAGATGATCGCCGCCGGCATGCTGCTGCTCATCGAGCACCCCGAGCAGATGGCGGCCGTCGCCGCCGACCACTCGCTGATCCCCGGACTGGTGGAGGAGGCGCTGCGCCTGGAGAGCCCGGTGCAGATGCTGCCCCGCGTGGCCAAGGTCGACGTGGAGGTGGGAGGCGTCGCGATCCCGGCCGGGTCGATCCTCATGATGATGTACGGCTGCGCGAACCGCGACGAGGCGAAGTATCCGACGGCCGACCGGTTCGACGCCGCGCGGGCGAACGCCCGCACGAACCTCGCCTTCGGGCAGGGTCCGCACTTCTGCCCGGGGGCCGCGCTGGCCCGCAGCGAGGGTCGGATCGCGTTCGAGACGCTCCTCGGCAGGGCGACGGACTGGGCGATCGACACGACCGCCGAGCAGCCGACGCACCGCGAGCTGTCGATGACGCTGCGCGGGCTGTCAGGATTGCATCTCACGTTCCGCGAGCTCGACCCCGCGAAGGAGCCCTCATGAGCGTCTCGCTCGACGCCCTCCAGACCATCCGTTACGAGGTGGTCGACCCCGGCGACCACGGCATCGCGGTCGTCACGCTCGACCGCCCGGAGAGCCGCAACGCGCAGAACAAGCGCATGACGTACGAGATGAACGCGGCGTTCGACGACGCCTCGCGTCGCAGCGACGTGAAGGTGATCGTGCTGCAGGCCGACGGGCCGCACTTCTGCAGCGGCCACGACATGCGCGACACCGAGAGCCACCGCGAGTTCGACCTCGTCTCCACCCACGGCGGCTACGGCCGCGAGGGGCAGGAGGGCCACATGGCCTGGGAGGAGGAGGTCTACTTCCAGATGTGCTGGCGGTGGCGGAACATCCCCAAGCCGCTCATCGCCGCAGCGCAGGGCAAGACCATCGCCGGTGGGTTGATGCTGCTGTGGGTGGCCGACGTCATCGTGGCGTCGGACGACGCGCTGTTCAGCGACCCGGTCGTCGGCATGGGGGTGAACGGCGTCGAGTACTTCGCCCACCCGTGGGAGTGGGGTGCGCGCAAGGCCAAGGAACTGCTGTTCACGGGCGACTGGGTGACCGCCGAGGAGGCGCACCGTCTGGGCATGGTGAACCACGTGGTGCCCGCCGCCGAGCTGCGGCCGTTCGTCATGTCGATGGCCGGCCGCATGGCGAAGCGCCCGAGCTTCGCGCTCAAGCTCGCGAAGGAGAGCGTGAACCAGACGCTCGAGGCGCAGGGCCAGTGGACCGCCCTGCGGTCCGCCTTCTCGCTGCAGCACCTCGCCCACGCGCACAACCGCGTGCGCTTCGGCATCCCGGTCGACCCCGGACCTCGACGGGCGGCGGACGGAACGGGTTCCTGATGCCGCGCTCGGCCGCTGCGCCGCCAGCCAAGCGGCTGGGTCGCCCGAAGGACGTCGCGTCCGCGGAGACGCGCGAGCGGCTGCTGCAAGTGGCGCGACGGGCGTTCGCACGCGACGGCTTCGACGCGACCACGAACCGTCACATCGCCGACGCGGCGGGCATCACCACCGGCGCGATCTACCACTACTACCCCTCGAAGGCCGATCTGTACGTGGCCGTGTACGCCGAGGTGCAGGAGATCGTCTACGGCGCCTTCGAGAAGGCGATCGCGCCGTTCGACTCGCTGGTGCCGCGGTTCGGCGCCGTGCTCGACACCGCCGTGGAGCTGAACCGCGAGGATCCGTCGATCGCCGGGTTCGTGGTCGGCGTGGCGAGCGAGTCGCAACGGCACCCCGAGTTGCGCGAACTGCTCCGCGCGTCCAACGCCGTGTCGAGCGGCTTCCTGCGCCGTCTCGCCACCGACGCGAAGGCACGTGGTGAGCTCCAGGACGGCATCACGGTGGAGGCGCTCGAGGACCTCCTGAACGCGGTGCTCTCCGGTCTCGCGCGGTTCAGCAACCAGACCGGCGACTCCGTGCGTCACGCCGACGCGGTCGCCGTCCTGAAGCGGTTCCTCGCCGGCACGTTGATGCAGCCGGGCGCGTCCCGCTGACGCGACGACGGCCGCCCGCCGGCCCGTGGGCGGACGGCCGTCGCCGTCAGGTCTCGGTCGGACCGGTCGTGACCGGTCAGGTGGTGGTCAGGTGGTGGTCAGGTGGTGGTCAGCCGCCGGCGCTCATGCAGGGGATGATGTCGTTCATCAGATCGCCCATGACGTCGCTCGACATGTCCCCGGACGAGTTGGCGATCTCGGACAGGTCGTCGGTGCTGAGCCCGTCGAGGACCTCGCGCACGCAGTCCTGGTCCATGCCGGGCTGGTTGCCGATCTGCTCCATCATCTGGTCGACGAGGGCGTCGGTCTCGATGCAGCCGAACATCTCCTCCGCGAGGGCGTCGGCGTCGGCGCTGATGTCGGGCTCCTCGTCCGTGCCGAGGCTCTTCAGCAGCGCAGCGGCGTCGTCGTCGCTGAGCTTGGCCGCGACCTCGCGGACGCAGTCCTCCTCGAGCGCGATGCCCTCGGCATCCGCCATCTCGAGCATCTCGTCGGCGACCTTCGACTGGTCGCCGCCCCCATCGTCACCGCCGCAGGCGGCCGTCAACAGCGCGAGCGAGGCGATCGCCGCGGTCAGGGTCTTCTTCACTGGGTTCTCCCTTCCGGGTCCGTCCTCCCGGACCCGACGAGTGTGCATCGGCACGTCTTGACGATTCCTCGAACCTCCGGTGACGCACCCTCGTCAGAGATCGAACGTGAACCACCACAGCAGTGCCGTCAACGACAGTCCGTCGCCGACACGTCCGGCACGGATCTCTTGACGCAGCACCTCCACGGGGACCCACTCCACCCGCTCGCTCTCCGAGGGATCGCTCGGCGGACCGACGTGGGTGGCCCCGTCGGCGGCGAAGAGGTGGAACGTGGCGTCGCTCGTGCCGTTGTGCGGGAAGTACGTCGCCAGGTGACGCAGCGGCCCGGGCCGCCAACCGGTCTCCTCGAGCGCCTCGCGCTCCGCGGTGGCCACCGGTGTCTCGCCCTCGTCGATCCGGCCGGCCGGCACCTCCCAGCCCCACGTGTCGGTGGTGAAGCGGTGCCGCCACAGCAGCAGCACGCCGCGATCGGGGTCGTGCACGACCGTGCCGGCCGCCTCCGCCGGCATCCGCACGACGTGATGGTCGAAGCGCGGACCACCGGGGATCTCGACGTCGGTCAGCGCCAGGCGCACCCAGGGGCTGTCGTAGATGACACGCTCACCGTGCACGGTCCATCGCATGGTCGCTCCGATCGCGGGGGCGGGTCGCGTCGGGGCCGCGACCTCGGGTTGCAGTGCCACGGATCGTACGTGCGATGACGTTCGTGCGAGGATCGGCCCATGGCAGAACAGGTACTGGTCGCCGAGGGTGTGTTCACCTGGCCCTCCGACGAACCGCAGCTCATCGGGAGCCACTTCCCCGAGAGCGGTGTCACGGTGTTCCCGCGCACGAGTGCGTGCCCGAAGACCGCATCACGGGTGGTGGAGGACGTGCTGCTCCCGCGGCGCGGCACGTTGTGGAGCTGGACGATCCAGGGCTTCCCGCCCAAGAACCCGCCGTACATCGGCACCGAGAGCCCGAAGGACTTCGTGCCGTACGGCGTCGGCTACGTCCAGCTCGCCGACCCGGAACACCGCGGCGAGGTGATCGTCGAGTCGCGGCTCACCGTCAACGATCCGGCGACGCTGCGGATCGGCATGGAGATGGAACTCGTCGTCGTGCCGTTCACCACCGACGCCGAGGGCCGTGAGGTCCTCACCTACGCCTTCGCACCCGTCACCAGCTCGCAGAACGGAGCCTCCTCATGAGCGACGTCGCCATCGTCGGCATCGGCATCCACCCCTTCGGTCGCCACGACCTCTCCGGCATGGAGCAGGGCGCAGTGGCGGCACGCGCGGCGATGGCCGACGCCGGCATCGACTGGACCCAGGTGCAGTACGCGTTCGGCGGCTCGTCGGCCGCGGGCAACGCCGACACGATGGTGAGCATGCTCGGCCTCACCGGCCTGCCGTTCATCAACGTCGCGAACGGCTGCGCCACGGGCGGCAGCGCGCTCATCAGCGCCTACAACGCGATCAAGGCGGGTGCCGCCGACGTCGTCATGGCCATCGGGTTCGACAAGCACCCGCGCGGTGCCTTCGATCCCGACCCCGCCGACTTCGGGCTGCAGAAGTGGTACGGCGACACCGGTCTCATGCTCACCACCCAGTTCTTCGGCATGAAGATCCAGCGCTACATGCACCAGTACGGCATCACCCGCTCCACGCTCGCGAAGGTCGCGGTGAAGAACTTCGAGAACGGCTCGAAGAACGACAACGCCTGGCGCCGCAAGCCGATGAGCGAGGACGAGGTGCTCAACGCGCAGATGCTGAGCGATCCGCTCACGCAGTACATGTTCTGCTCGCCGGGCGAGGGTGGGGTCGCGCTCGTGCTCACCCGCGCGGACCTCGCCACGAACTACACCTCGAAGCCGGTGTACCTGAAGTCGGCGGTGCTGCGCAGCCGTCCGTTCGGCAGCTTCGAGGTGTTCAACTCGTGGCTCTCGCCCGAGCGTGGCGACAGCCCGAGTGTCGCTGCGGCCAAGGGTGCCTTCGAGCAGGCGGGCATCGGACCCGACGAGATCTCGCTCGCCCAGGTGCAGGACACCGAGAGCGGCGCGGAGATCATGCACATGGCCGAGACGGGCCTGTGCGCCGACGGCGACCAGGAGAAGATGATCCAGCTCGGTGAGACCTCGATCGGTGGTCGCCTGCCGATCAACACCGACGGCGGCTGCATCGCCAACGGTGAACCCATCGGCGCCTCGGGCCTGCGTCAGGTGTACGAGAGCGTGCTGCAACTCCAGGGTCGTGCCGGGGCGCGCCAGGTGGAGAACGCCACGACGGCGTTCACCCACGTGTACGGCGCACCGGGCATCAGCGCCTGCACGGTGCTGTCGGTCTGACCCGTCCCGGTCGGGACGCGGAGGAGAGGCGCCCATCGGGCGCGGCACGCCTCAGACGCGGGCGAGACGGGTGCCGACGATCTCGTCGGGGAGGATCTCGGCGACGAAGCGGTACACCTTGCCGTCGGCGTCGGTGGCCTCGCACGTGAACGTGGTGCCGACGGCCGTGTCGGCGGGCTCGGTGCACACCACCTCGCTCTCGAGGTCGAGCTCGATCATGATCTGGTCGCGGATGCCCTGCTCCGCGACGGACCTGGGATCGAACCCCTCCTCGGAGCACGCCATCACGCCCAGCGCCATGAGGCCGAGGACGGACGCGATGCGGGCGATGGACATGGGCCGTCTCCTTCCTCGTCGCGGACCCGTTGCCCTCGACCGTGCCGGTCGCCCGGGTTCCGTCACGGAGGGTGCGGCCGTCAGGTGGTCGGCGCGCTCACGGACCGGGCCCGTGCCACCGTGTCGACGGTGACGAGCACGAGTCCGATCCACACCAGCACGAACCCGATCACCCGCCACAGCGTGAGCTCCTCGTGGAACACGAGCCAGCCGAGCAGGAAGTTGATCGTCGGGATCAGGTACTGCATCGGGCCGAGCACGGTGAGCGGCACGCGCGGTGCCGCCCAGGCGAACAGCATCAGCGGCACCACCGTGGCGACGCCGGTGAGCAGCACGAGCACCAGCTCACCGGCGGACGCGGTGGACGGGATGGAGCCCGCACGTCCGGCGAACACGGACGCGACCACGACGGCGGGCAGCAGCACCACGAACGACTCGGCCGCCATGCTCTCGAGCGGCGTGAGCGGCACCTCCTTCTTGAGCCAGCCGTACAGGCTCCACGTGGTGGCGAGGACCACGGCCGCCCACGGCACGCGCCCGTAGGTGACCGAGAGCAGCACGACCGCCGCGACCCCCAGCGCGATCGCGACGCGCTGCAGCCGTCGCACCGGCTCGTGGAACACCACGATGCCGACGGCCATCGTGCCGAGCGGTGCCATGAAGTAGCCGAGCGCGGTCTCGATCACCCGGTCGTGCACCACGGCGTACACGTACGCCGACCAGTTGCAGGTGAGCAGCACCGCGGCGAGCGTGACACGGCCGAGGAGCCGGCGGTCGCGCAGCACCGGCCTCAGGTGCACCCATCGCCGGCTGGCGGTCAGCACGGCGGCCATGATCAGCGCGGCACTCGCGATCCGCCAGCCGACGAGCTCGAACGCGTCGAAATCGGTGAGCAGCTTCCAGTAGAGGGTGAGCGCACCCCAGAGGAGGTACGCGGTGAGCCCGGCGACGAGACCGCTGCGAAGGCGTGCGTCGTGCGGCTCGCCGACGAGTTGCGTCATCGAGCGGCGCAGGCGAGCGCGAGCTCGTTGAGCCGTGTGATGCGCGGCAGCTCGACGCGCGGGTCGAGCTGGAGGGTGTCGTGCAGGAAGCAGAACGACAGCGAGGTGTCCGGATCGGCCCAGCAGAGCTGGCCACCGGCGCCCGCGTGACCGAACGCCCGCGGCGCGGCGGGCATCCAGCGCTGACGGTGGAGGCCGTCGCGGCCCGACACCACCCCGGCGATCGTGCGGTTCGACGGCAGCCCGTCGCTCGCGCTGACGCTCGCGTTGCGGATGGTGCCGACGGCGTCGCGCATCCACGGCGAGTCGTCGGCGAGGAAGCGCTGGTACACCCGGGCGACGTCGACCGCGCGGGCGCGACCGCCACCGCCGGGGATGCAGGCCGCCTGGACCTTCGGGTGGTTCATCGACAGCAACGCCTCCGGGCCGATCGTCACCAGCGGCACGTGCTCGCGCCGGCCGAACAGTTCGACGAGCGACGGCAGCACGTCGTCGCCGTAGCCGGGGTGCGTCCCCAGCGACCGCACCGGCACGACCGGCGCGTCGAGCGCGCCGGGGACCAGCACGGGATCCGCGCCGGCCGGCGCCGTGACGCGCTCGTGCACGACCTCGTGGAACGGCCGGCCCGACAGGGTCTCGATCAGCTCGCCGATCACCCAGTGGGCCGAGACCGGGTGGTACTCGGTGCGCGTACCCGCCGGCCACTCCGGCTCCCACTGCGCGAACTGCTCGCGTCGACCGGCGCTGGTGCCCCATCGATCGGGCGACATGACCGCCTGCGGGAACCCGCCCTGCATCGTGAGCAACTGCAGCACGGTGACGTCGTGCTTGCCGCGCTCGCCGAACTCGGGGAGCAGTTCGGCCACCCGCTGGGTGAGGTCGAGCGAGCCGTCCGCCAGGTGGGGGAGCAGCGCCATGGCCACGATCGTCTTGGTCGCGCTGAAGATCGTGAAGCGGTGCTCGTCGGTGGCCGCCCCGAAGGTGCCGGTGGCGTGCACCTCGCCATCGATCGCGATCGCGTACTGGGCGGCGAGCGACGCACCGGCGTCGATCTCGGATGCGATGAACGCCTCGAGCTCGGCGACCGCGGCGTCGTCGGTGCCGCGTGCGCCGCCGGTCATCGCTGCTTCCAGCCGTTGTAGTACGTGACCTTCTCGACGGGCAGGCGCGACGCCGGCTTGAAGTCGTCGCCGGTGTAGTACGCGACCGGCGTCATCGCGACCTGGGCGACGTGCTCGGGGATGCCGAGCAGTTCGGCCGCCTCGCGCTCGTAGGCGAGGTGCAGCGTGGTCCACGCCGTGCCGAGGCCACGGCTGCGTGCGGCGAGCATGAAGCTCCACACGGCGGGCAGCACGCTGCCGTACAGACCGGCGAGCGCACCCTGGGTGAGGTCCGGGCTCGGGGCGCCGATGTAGCAGGGGATGAGCATCGCCGGGACCTCGTGGAGCACCTCTGCGAGGTGGTCGCTCGAGGACATGATCGCGTTCGCGTCGCGCCGGCCGGCCTCGACCACCGCCTGCCGCTGGCGTTCGATGTAGGGCTCGTACGCGCGGCGGTACAGCTCCGCGATGCCCGCCTTCTTCTCCGGGTCGTCCACCACCAGCCATCGCCACATCTGGACGTTGCCGCCGGCGGGTCCCTGCACCGCGATGCGGATGCAGTCCTCGATCAGCTCGCGCGGGACCGGACGGGTGAGGTCGAGTCGCTTGCGGACGGCTCGGGTGGTGGTGAGCAGATGATCGGTCTGCGCCAGATCGAACGTGAAGGCCATGGCTCCGTAGAGTACGGAGCCATGAGCACCCCCCGAGAGTTGTGGCAGCAGGCGTTCGACGGCGCCCGCCTCCGCGAAGCCGACTACAGCACGATGTCGGGCATCCCCCTCCAGCCGGTCTACGGGCCGGCGGACGGCTCGGGGGAGTACCCCGGCCAGTACCCGTACACGCGCGGCCCGCACGCGTCGATGTACCGCTCGAAGCTCTGGACGATGCGCATGTTCGCCGGCTTCGGCACCGCGGAGGACACGAACTGGCGCTTCAAGGAGATCCTGAAGTCCGGCGGCGACGGCCTGTCCACCGCGTTCGACATGCCGACGCTGCTCGGGCTCGACAGCGACGACCCGATGTCGCTCGGCGAGGTCGGCCGCTGCGGTGTCGCGATCGACACGCTCGCCGACATGGAGGACCTGTACGCCGGCATCGACCTCGGGTCGATCACGACGTCGATGACGATCAACTCGCCGGCGGCCGCGATCTTCGCGATGTTCATCGCCCAGGCCGAGAAGGCCGGCGTGCACCGCAGCCGCCTCGGCGGCACGCTGCAGAACGACATCCTCAAGGAGTACCAGGCGCAGAAGGAGTTCGTGTTCCCGCCACGCCAGAGCATGCGGCTCGTGCGCGACACCATCTCGTTCACCGCAGCGGAGATGCCGCGGTGGAACAGCGTGTCGATCTCCGGCTACCACATCCGCGAGGCGGGCTCCACGGCTGCCGAAGAGCTCGCGTTCACGCTCGCCAACGGCTTCGCCTACGTCGAGCTCGCGCTGCAGGCCGGGTTGCCGATCGACACGTTCGCGCCGCGTCTGTCGTTCTTCTTCAACGCCCACATCGACTTCTTCGAGGAGATCGCGAAGTACCGCGCCGCTCGCCGCATCTGGGCCCGGTGGATGAAGGAGCGCTACGGCGCGCAGCTCGAGAAGAGCATGCAGCTGCGCTTCCACACCCAGACCGCCGGCGTGTCGCTCACCGCGCAGCAGCCCGAGGTCAACATCGTCCGCACCGCGATCGAGGCGCTCGCCGGGGTGCTCGGAGGCACCCAGAGCCTCCACACGAACTCGATGGACGAGGCGCTCGCGCTGCCGACCGAGAAGGCGGCGCGCATCGCGCTGCGCACCCAGCAGGTGATCGCCTACGAGACCAACGTCGCGCACGTCGCCGACCCGCTCGGCGGCTCGTGGTTCGTCGAGGAGCTGACCGACGAGATGGAGCGCCACGCGGAGGAGATCTTCGCCCACCTCGACGACATCGGCAGCGGCAGCATCCTCGAGGGCTGCATCCGCGGCATCGAGGAGAACTGGTTCCAGGGTCGCATCGCGGACTCCGCCTACGAGCTCGAGCGCAAGCTCAACGCCGGCCAGAAGATCGTGGTCGGCGTCAACCGGTTCACCGAGGGCAACGAGGAGGACCAGATCGAGCTGCTCGAGATCACCAACGAGGACGAGGCCCGCCAGCTGAAGCGGCTCGACTCGGTGAAGCACGACCGCAACCAGGCCGTCGTCGACGACGTGCTCGCCCGGTTGGCCGTCGAGGCCGCCGATCCCGAGGTCAACCTCATGCCCACGCTGATCGACGCGGCGAACGCGTACGCGACGCTCGGCGAGATCATGGGCACCATGGCGGGCGTGTTCGGCCGTCACGTCGAGGTGCCCACGATCTGATCCGCCCTCCCGGCGTCGTCTACCGTCGTGCTCGACGGTTCGACGACTGGGGGGTCCGATGCTGCAACCGGAGAAGATGCCCGAGCTGCTCGGCGAGTTCCTCGCGCGCCAGCAGCCCACGTGGCGCGACGTGCGCGTCAGCTCGTACGAGGTGATGACCGGCGGGTACAGCCGGCTCCTCGCGAAGGCGGTCGTCACCCACTCGGGCGGGACCGTCGCGCTCGTGCTGCGCGGCGATCCGCCCGCCGACAAGATCCTGATCCACACCGACCGCGAGCTCGAGTGGGACCTCGTGCGCGTGCTCAACCGCCACGGCATCCGCACGCCGCAGGCCCACTTCTTCGACGGCACCGGCGAGCACCTCGGCACGAAGGCGCTCGTGATGGACTTCAGCGAGGCGACGTCGTTCCTGCCGTACGCCGCGTCCGGTGGTTCGCTCGACGGTCTGCAGGGGCGTCTCGCCGAGGCGCTGGCCAGCTACCACGCGATCCCGATCGCCGAGCTGCCCGCGCAGATGCAGCGACCGGCGAGCTGGGACGAGTACGTCTCGGGCCGGATCGACGAGTGGCGGCGCACGGCGGACGCGCACGTGGAGGACCTGCCGATCCTGCGCTACATGGCCGGCTGGCTCGACGCCCACCGACCCGAGCCGGTGCCGCTCACCCTCATGCACGGCGACTTCCAGAGCGCCAACCTGATGCTCACCCACGACGGCCACTTCGAGATCCTCGACTGGGAGCTCGCGTCGATCGGTGACCCGCGCGAGGACATGGGCTACTTCAAGGCGGTCGCCCAGGCGGCCCCTCCCGATCTCCTCGACGACGCCGGGTGCGAGCTGTTCTGCGCCCGCTACCGCGAGCTCACCGGACTGAACGAGATCCAGGTCAATCCGGTCACCGTGGCGTACTTCCTCGTGCTCGGCGTGATCGGTACGGTCCGGCGCCTGCTGGAAGGTGGCGCCGCCTACGCCCGGGGCACGAACCACCTGCTCGGATCGGTGTTCAACATGAACTCGGTGCAGTTCGGGCACAGCATGTGGCTCCCCACGGCCGACGCGCTCGGCCCCGTCCTCGACCAGCTCGCCGCCGCCGCTCGGCAGTCGGCCTGACCCGTACGCCGCACGCCAGGAGGAACCCGATGCTCACACGACCCACCACCGAACAGGTGCTCGTCGGGATCGCGACCGAGTTGCGCGACACGATCGCGCCGCTCGTGTCGGACGGACCGGCCACGGTGCTGCTCGGTCAGATCGACCAGATCCTGCGCGGCCTCGCCGTGCGCGCCGCGCACGAGATCGCGTGGATGCACGAGGAGGCCGACTCGATCGCCGCCGTCACGGGCACCGACGTCGGCTGGCCGGCGTCGCTGCACCTCGACGACGTGGTCGCCTGGTACGACTCCGTCTCCCGGGTGCTGTCCGGCGCGCTCGACGAGGCCTTCGCCGCCGGCGACGCGGCGAGGGTGGCGGAACTGAAGCAGCTGCTCGACGCGAGGTCGGCCACGGAGATGCGCATCGTCGGTGGGTTCGAGCTGGTCGGGCGGGGCTGACCCTGTCGGGTCACCGACGCCACACGGCACCGCGCCGCAGCGGTGCGGATCGACCGGCCGGCCGCGCGGGGCGGGGCGTGCTGGCCGTGTCCGCCGGTGTCGCCCTGTTCGCGGGCGTGGCCTGTGGCGGTGACGACGGTTCGCCGGCGACAGCCGCGTCCGGGGTCGCCACCGAGGCGACGGTCGCGGTCGCGCCGCTGCCGCCGGTGCGCCCCACGACCACGTCGGCGGCCCCCACGGGTGCGTCGTCCACGATCGCCGTGAGCGCGTCGACGTCGTCGGTGCCGTCGACCTCGGCCACCGCCACCACTGCGACGTCCGTGCCGGCGTCGTCGAGCACCACGACCTCCACCGTCTCGCCGGCGGCAACACCGCCCCCGACGACGACGCCGGCCGCGGGGCCGTGCGACCTCACGCGCATCGTCACCGAGACGGGTGCCGTCTACGACGGCATCACCCCCGACGGGCTGCGGTGCGCGGGAGTGTGGGCCACGTGGATCGGTCGGCCCGACGACCAGTTCGCCGACGGCTTCTTCGCGGTCGCGTCCTGGAACGGCGCCGCGTGGTCGCTCGCGAACCTGGGCACGGCCGGGGTGTGCGAGGGGGCCGGCGTGCCGGCGGAGCTCTGGACCCGCCTCGGCTGCGTCGAGTGAGTGGAGTGACGGGCGCGGCCCGGGCGGGTCAGCCGCGCCCGGCGACGTCCCGGTCGGCCGATCCCTGCCGGAACATCTCGGTCGCGATCGGCATCGCGGCATCGAGCGTGCGCCGCTCCGTGGCCTCGTGCACGCAGACCCGGTGGGCGATGCGCCACTCGCCGTCACGGCACTCGTAGCGGTCGAGGTAGCGACCCCACCACGTGTCGAGCACGCGCGTCCCGCCGGCGTCCGTGCCGCCGTCCGTGCCGCTGTTCGAGCCGCCGTCGCCACGGTCGGTGCTCTGCAGGTGGGTGACGTTGTAGATCTCGCCGTGCGCGGTGGTGTCGTCGACGACGTCGATCCAGTGGTTCAGGATGCAGTGCATCGTCCAGTCGAACCGGCGGTGCGTCGACACCACCCGGTCGCAGAAGGCCATGGCGTCGCCGACGTACACGCCGTGGTCGTCGATCGCATCCGGCCAGTAGGCCGACCGCATCGTGGCCACGTCGAGGCGGTCGACCCCGCGTGCGTACCGGGCGGCCACCTGGCGGATCTGCTCGTGCGCCAGCAGGCGTCGGAGGTCCGTGTTCGCGATTTCCATCCGGCCATGGTGCTCCGATCGCAGAATCGCGGACGACGTGGAGCAGAATCCGCTCCGTGCATGCGGTCCGGGTCGTCCCGGTGCCCGCCGCACAGAAGTAATTGACCGGTCAGTAAATCGCTGACAAACTCGGGGTGCGGCTGGTTTGGGGCCAGTGCGCACGAGGGGAAACAAGGGGGATCCATGAGTTCACGTGGCATGCGTGCGCGTCCCGCGCTCGCACTGTTCTGCGGTCTGGCGTTGATCGCGGCCGCCTGTGGTGGTGACGACGAGGAATCGCCGTCCACCGACGCAGCGGTCGAGACGACGGCCGCCACCGAGGAGACGGACGCTGCGCCCGAGACCACGGCAGCGACCGAGGAGACGGACGGGGCGACCGAGACCACCGCGACCGAGACGACCGATGGTGGCGGCGGTGCCGAGGGCATCGACGACGCGATCCACGGCACGGGTGCGGAGAAGTTCGTCGCCGACCTCACCGCAGCGAGCGCGAGCCCGCTGGCGGCCGAGGGCGAGCCGATCAAGATCGGCTTCCAGAACCCCGAGGGCGACCCGAACGGTTCGTTCCCCGAGTTCTCGCTGGCCGCCGAGGCGACGGTCGAGTACATCAACAACGAGCTCGGCGGCCTCGGTGCCGACATCGCCAATGGCGTGCCCGGCCGTCCGATCGAGCTGGTCGTCTGCAAGATGGCGATCACCCCTGACGACTCGCAGCGCTGCGCGAACGAGCTGCTCGCCGACGGCGTGGAACTGGTGTTCTCGAGCATCAACTTCTTCGGCAACCACTTCCCGACCTACGCCGCCGCGGACCTGCCGGTCATCGTGATCACCCCGATCACGGTCGGTGACTTCACCTCGCCCGGCGTGTACTCGATCGGTGGTGGCGGTGGCTGCCTCGGCGTCCACACCGGCCTGGTCGAGTTCGCGACCACCGAGTTCGGTGACATCGAGCGCCTCGGCATCCCGTGGGCCGACACGCCTCCCGGCGTGGTCTGCTACTACGACCTCGAGAAGAAGCCGGTCGACGTGCTGAACGGCTCGGTGCCCGGCGATGCCGAGCGCGCCGGTTCGCTGCCGAACCTCACCAGCCTCGGTGTGCCGGTGAAGCCGGCCACGCCGGACGTCACCCCGCTGGTCACCGAGATCCTCGACTTCGACCCGCAGGTGATCATCTTCTCGGCGCAGGGCGCCGACTGCTGGAACTGGGTCGACGGCATGGGCCGTCTCGGGTGGACGCCCGACCAGGTCCCGCTGGTGCTGTCGGGCGCCTGCATCGACTTCGAGGCGATGGCCGCCGCGGGTGATCTCGCCAAGGGCATCTACTTCGTCGGTGCCCCGGGTGCCGTGCTGAACCCGATCGACTCGATCGAGGACCCGCGCGACCGCTTCGAGGCCGAGATCTACCAGACCAAGCTGATCGAGTACGGCCTCGACCCGGCCGAGCTCAACAAGGGCTTCGCCACCCAGGCGGCCACCGGTCTCATGTCGCTGTGGTCGTACGGTGCGCAGATCGCCGCCGACGGCGGCGAGGTGACCGGTGCGGCACTGGCCGAGAAGTACGCCGCCTCCGCCGGCGACCACCTGTTCGGCTCGACCCCGCTGTCGTGCTCCACGGCGCCCGCGCCGTACGTCGCGGTGTGCAACGCCGAGGTCAGCGCCACGCAGTGGAACGGCGAGGCGCTCGTCCCCGTCCGCGACCGCTTCAGCGGCCTGGACCTCGTGGCCGGCACCGAGATCAAGCCCGGTCCCGACGCCTGATCCCTGACCGTGTCCGCCGGCCACGAGCCGGCGGGCACGGTCGAACCCGGCTCACCGGCCGGGTGCAGTTCCCGTGCGCAGCCGGTGCGGTGGACGACGTGACCCGTCGTCCGCCGCACCGGTCGCCACACACCGTCCGCTCCGGCGGACACGACCGGCCAGCACGTGGGGTGGGGCCGGTGAGACCTCGCTTCCATTCGCTGCTGGGGGCAGCAGCACCGATTCGACGGAGCACAGGTGAGCGACATCATCTTCTTCCTGCTCGCAGGCCTCGGCCTCGGCTCGCTGTACGCGATGCTGGGGGCCGGTCTCGTGATCGTGTATCGCGGCTCGGGCGTCATCAACTTCGCCCAGGGTGCGTTCGCGATGTACGGCGTCTTCACCTTCGACGAGGCGCGCCGCAACGGCTACCTGCGGCTGCCATGGTTCGACTTCCTCCCGACGCACACGGTGAACGTGCCGGTGAGCATCAAGCTCTCCGACGAGGGCGTGTCGACGCCCGTCGCGTTCGTGCTCGCCATCGCGATGGCGGTGCTGATCGGCCTCATGGCGCACTTCCTGGTCTTCCGGCCGCTGCGCAGCGCCGCACCGCTCGGCAAGGTGATCGGTTCGCTCGGTGTGATGCTCTACCTGCAGGGCGTCGCGCAACTCAACTTCGGCGGCACCGGCCGCCAGCCGGAGGCGATCACGCCCGACGGCGTCTTCCAGAACTTCCTCGGCCTCGACAAGGCCTACCCGCAGGGCGCCTTCTGGGCCGTCGTGCTCGCGGTCGTCATCGGTGCCGTGCTGTGGCTGCTGTTCCAGTTCACCCGCTTCGGCCTCGCCACCCGTGCGGCCTCGAGCAACGAGAAGGGCGCCGTGCTGCTCGGCTATTCGCCGCAGCTGCTGGCCGCCCTCAACTGGGTGATCGCCTCGGTGCTCGCCACCCTCGCCGCGATCATCGTCGGCCCGATCGGCGGGTCGCTCACCCCGATCGGCCTGAGTGCACTCGTCGTCGCATCGCTCGGTGCCGCGCTGATCGGCCGGCTCACCTCGATCCCGATCACGATGGCCGGTGGCCTCCTGCTCGGCGCCGTGCAGTCGCTGCTCGGGTTCTGGGCGAGCAAGGACTGGTTCCCCACGATCCTCAGCTCCGGCGCACGCGACGTCGTGCCGCTCGTGGCGATCGGCCTCGTGCTGTTCCTCCGTGGCAAGAAGCTGCCGCTGCGCGGCACGGTGGAGGAGAAACGCCTGCCGCTCGCGCCCTACCCGGTGCGCATCAAGCAGCACATGATCGTCTGGTCGGTCATCGTGATCGTCGCCGCATTCCTGTTCGAGGACGCCGGTCCGCGCTCGGTGTTCGCGCTGGCGCTCGTCACCTCGCTGATCGCGACGATCCTGATGCTGTCGTCGGTGGTGATCACCGGCTACATCGGCCAGATCTCGCTGGCGCAGCTGTCGCTCGCCGGCGTGGCGGCGTTCATCATGGCCCGAATGATGGCCGACGGGGCCAAGTTGACCCCGGACGGCGCCGTCATCCCCTTCCCGGTGAGCGGACCGGGGCTCCCGTGGCCGATCGCCGCGCTGATCGGCATCCTCGTCGCGGTGATCGTCGGCGTGATCGTCGGCCTGCCTGCCGTGCGCATCCGAGGTGTCCAGCTCGCCGTGGTCACGATCGCGTTCGCGATCTCGCTGCAGACGCTCTACTTCGAGAACTCGAAGGCCACCGGCCTCACCGCCGGCGCACCGGCGAACGTGAAGCCGGCGAGCTTCTTCGGCATCGACCTGAAATCCATCGGCGATCGAGGACTGAAGGACCGGCCGGAGTTCATGATCTTCGTGCTGGTGGTACTGCTCGGCGCGATCGCACTGGTGGCGAACCTGCGTCGCAACGGCACCGGCCGCCGGTTCCTCGCCGTGCGGGCCAACGAGCGGGCAGCCGCCGCCGCCGGCATCAACGTGTCGCGCACCAAGCTCCTCGCGTTCGGCATCGCCGCCGGCATCGCCGGCATCGGCGGTGTGATGCTCGGGTTCAACCAGAACGACGTGTCGTCGGCCGGCTTCGTGTACCAGGCGTCGCTCGCGTACCTGGCCTTCG
>Ga0315901_10001270_pt1 | contig 36585 bp, 39 predicted proteins | sample LakEriMetagenome_10_FD_203761 | JGI IMG/M metagenome (GOLD analysis project Ga0315901, IMG submission 203761) | Freshwater fungal communities from buoy surface, Lake Erie, Ohio, United States - Buoy 2 MA116 | ecosystem: Environmental > Aquatic > Freshwater > Lake | place: USA: Lake Erie, Ohio...
CTGTTCTTGGGGCTTTGAACCCAGCGATGCGAGGCCTTTGTAACTTCCTATCCGTCCGCGCGCACTGAAGAACGGCACGACTTCTATCCCTCAAAGCATTCGTTCAGAAAGCTGAGCACTTTCTGTCGTGTTCGCGCTTCTTCCTCGAGCTGTGCGGGCGTCCTTTCTCCACGCCCTGCACGTGCGCCGAAGTCACCCTCCCGCCCCCAATAGAAACCATGCAGGCTATGCTCAAGCGTCAGGACTTCCGCCGGATTTCCCGCGGCGTGAAGCCGGTCAATCAGACCTTGAACAAAATCATGCGGCACTTGCTCGTCCGCCCGGCTAGTAAGCAGGAGGACACGCGCCTCGATTCGCGCAGCGTTCTCTTCGACCGAATGATCCGTCAGAAAGGCTTCGTATGCAGATGAAGTGTTTCCGGCCGCACGGCTGACAAGCGGGCGCAGCCGGTCTCTGGCGGTGGACATCCAGGATTGCGCGCGAGACGAGGACGTAGACCACGGCGGTTGAGACAGATCTCCTTGGAAAAAGACAACAGGATTGGTGAGAAAGGGCGAGCCGGCTACGACGCAGCCCATTGACTGCGGCGCAATAATCGATGCCCGAAGGGACAGCCGCCCCCCATTGCTTCCGCCGAACACTGCGACCTTTTCTGGGTCTGCGTCAGGCAGCTGACTTGCGAAGGAAATCGCGTCAACGATGTCCGTCTCCTCAGCGCCGAACCAAGCATTTCGGAAGTCAGGCGCGAGGATGACCCAATCCTGCTGATTGAACATTTGGACAGTAGGGCTGTCACTATCTGGAGCAGCAACACCACGCATGACCTCGATCGGCCGGTCTCCCAGCCCGCCGTGTACGGACACGAGCACGGGATACCGCCCGGGTGCAGCAGGACTCGACACGACCGCACTCAGTTCGCGGCCATCACGCATTCTTATCGAAATCTCCTCGACACGGCGCTCAGAGTTGGCTGCGGGTTGAGCAAGCGATTGCGATTGCGACAGCGCCGAACACGATGCAACCGCCACCGCAGAAAGTGCAATCGGAGCAACGATCCGGATGGTGAGCATAGCTAAAACGCTGAGCTGACTTTGACCCAAGTATTTCATCTCCCACCTCCAAAAAATGTCACAATCGTTGGCTTGGCCAAACGCATGATTTACCGGCATCAGGTTCACTGAGGCGTCAGTGCGTTCTCTTTCAGGAACGCCCAGATATAGTCGGCGCCTGAAACCTCCTGGCTCGAGATGCCCGAGAGCCTGGCCCGCCGCGGATCACTGGCGATAAGCTCGCTTTCGCCTGGAAGCCTGTGACCACCACCCACGACCGTCATCAGCTGCACCGGCGCAGCGCAGTCTACGCCAGCGTCGAGCTTGACCCGCGTACCATCATCAGGAACGCGATCGGGCCATTCCATGCGTTGAAAACTGTCATCACGACAACCGTTCCGCGACGCCCAGTACGAAAAAGTCCTCGGCGCACCGATAACTTCGCCTCTATCATCTCCCGACATGGCGGCCACCGGCCCTCCATTGAAAGGCATGAGCTGATCCGCATCTCCGGCTATGAGCAAGACGGGCAGCGCACGAACAGGTCGACAACTCTCGATCAACGGCTTTGGCAAGCTAGCTGAAAAGCTTGCAACACCGGCCAGGCGATCGGAAAGCTCACAAGCGAGACGCAAAGTCATCATGCCGCCATTCGACCCCCCCGTCACGTAGATGCGCGCCGGATCTGCAATGCCCTCATCGACAAGATGATCTATCATTGTACGGAAGAACGCGATGTCGTCGGCGCCGTCTCCGCGTTGGATCAGGAAATCTGTTCCTCTCCCATCATTCCATCCTTCGCCTCTTCCATTCGGATGCACAGTCACAAAGCCCTCTCGCATGGCAGTATCCTGAAATCCGAAGCGCAACGTCACCCGGCCGTCGGCAGTCGAACCGCCATGCAGGACAAAGAGAACGGCCTGCGGCTTTGTTCTAGGGCTTTCAAAACCGGATATCCAATAAGATCGCACCTCCCCAGCCACGTTGATTTCACGTTGCTCGAGTAGAAGAGGTTGATCTGGCGTGGCGGCCGCCGGAGGGCTGGCAGGCGAGGATCCGCAGCTTGCAGACAGCGACATTGCCGCCACAGAAACCGCGGCCAAGAGTACGGATGGGCCAGTACGCATCGCGATCTTCCGTATTACATTGCCACCCTCCCTGCCTGACAGCGTCAGGTGGGGAGTATTGGGGACCCACCTAGAACCTGTAACCGAGAGTGATGCGCCAAGTCGCTGGCTGGTTCTCCTGCGCATTGAACGCCTGACTTCCCGGCGAGATGTTGAAGTAGCTCTCGTCCGTGACGTTCTTGCCGCTCAGAACCATTCGCCACTTTTCGCTCTCGAAGCCGACAGATGCGTCGAACAGATTTACGTCGTCCATTTTGTTGGTGTTCTGAGGGTCTTCAAACCCCCCGTATTCACCTCGCCAGCTCGCCATCGACACAAGATCGAAGCCGCCGCCGACCGGCAGCCGGTATATCAAGCTTGCAGCAGTGGTCGTTTCCCGCAAGCGCTGCAGCCGCCGCCCGTCGATTGAAATCGTTGTGAGTGTTGTTGCCGGATTGGATTGCGCATTCGAGAAGATCGATCCGCCCCCATACTCGCCGTCAGCCCATGAGAAGCTGAGACGCGGTGACAGGACGCCCCCCGCAAAGTCGAAGCGCGCGCTCAGCTCGCCATCCACACCGAGCTGTTCTGAATCACCAACGCTCCCGAGTACACCGACATTTCGGACAGTGCTCGTAGCTGCGGTGCCAGCGAACACTGAGTAGTTTACGAGCGTACCTTCCTTCTGATTGAGATAAGCGTTGATATTGTACCTCAAACTGCGCCCGATACGGCCGCGGACACCCGTCTCGTAACCAGTGACAAACTCTTCTTCGTAAACCAGAGGGATCGCAATACTGCTCACCCCGTCCCCAGGCTCGCCCAGATCGTTGTTGAAGCCTCCGGCTCGAAAGCCGGTTGCGATCCGGCCGAAGAGATATTGATTATCCGACCATTGCCAGTTGACCGAGACGCTGGGCGTCCACCGGTCAAAAGTCTCTGACGCATTGACAGAGCGCGTGAGTTGCTCATTTGCCGCCGTTGCTGGATTGTCGAGCCTGAAGATATTGTCGAGCGCGAAGTTCTTCTCGTCTTCACTGTAGCGAATGTCGAAGCTCGCCTGAAGATTGTCGCTGACCGCCCAATTCAGCGCGGCGTAGACCGCGTAGGAGGTATCGTCAATTCCCGAATCTTCAACCCGGTAGGCATTACGCGCCACTGTTTGGATCTGCGCGAGCGTACATGTGGGAGCCACTGTGCAGGCAGTCGGCAGAACTCCGGGTACGTCAGTCAGCCCTTGGAATACGTTATTCTTTATCCCGTCTGCGAAGCGTTCAGTGCCAAAGTCGGAATCGACCTTGTTGTACTCGATGCCCACAAGCCAATCTATTGCGCCATCGCCTGCTGAAAGCAGTCGCAGGTCTTGGGTGAATCGCTCGAAGTCCTCTGATCCAAGCGCGACCGTGGGGACGAGGCGCGCGTTCTTGTTGTTGCCGAAGGCGTCCACTTCTGACTGCGTTATTGCTTCGCGGCGACGCTGCGCCGAAGTGGATTGAAGCGTTACACCCCCCAGATCCCACGACATCTCTAGGATATTGGTATCCGTGGTGCGGTCAAAAAAGCTGGCGGTGTCAACCGGCTTTACAAAGCGCCCCACCGAATAACCCGACGGCGCCCCCGAAGGGTTCACCGGCGGGTCATTCTCTGGGAGGATTTGACTGAAGGCGATGACGTTAGGGCCGAATTCATCGGCGCGCTCGAGCAAAAGGTTCAGATTGAAATTCTCGCTTGGCTGCCAAGCCAATTGTGCACGAAGCGCTGAGCTTTCTTCCTTATCAAGAACTTCGCCAGTTATCGAACTCGTATAGAAGCCATCGGACTGATCTACCGCTAGCGCGCCGAGCCTGATCTGGAGCCGGTCCGTAACAGGAATGTTGACGATACCCTCGCCGCTCACATTTTCGTTTGTTCCATAAGCGAGATCCAACGACCCTTCGAATTGATCTGTTGGCTTCTGAGATATGATGTTGACGGCGCCGCCAAGCGCATTTCGACCGAAGAATGAGCCCTGCGGACCCCGAAGGACCGTGACCGATCCTACATCAAAGAAATCGACCGGGATAAAGTTACGGCCACCGGCATTGCCGCCCGGCACAAAGACCCCGTTTCGATAAAGTCCCGATCCGGTCTCCGCATTGTTCTGACGCGCGGCGCCTTCACCACGGATGAGAAACTCATCATTGAAGCCGGACCCGTTGTCGATCACGTAGAGACCAGGCGTGACCCGTGTGAGATCCTTGCCCGACCCAACACTCAGATCTTGCAGATACTGCGCATCGAAAAAGCTGATGGAAGCGGGAACGTCTTCCAATTGCTCCTCGCGCTTGCGCGCTGTGACAACAATCGTGTCAGCTATCAACTCAGAATCCGCCGCTTCACTCGGGGCAGCTGAGTCGTTCTTCTCGGGTTGATCGGGTGTAACTGTCTGCGCCCACGCGGTCCCCGAAATCGCCCCCACTGACTCCACGCACAATGACATCAGGAGCCCAACACGTATCACAGACATAATTTCCTCCCGTCTATGGACGCCGGAAATTTGCTCTTTACCCGGCGCTTTCTTTATTTGGTTCGTTCTAGTATCATTTAAATTCTGTGGTCAAGTGCTTATTGCGACTCAGGCGTCCAGTTGGAGAGAACACGTGACAAGATCGACACCGCGAAAAACTGCAAAGGTCACGCATCTCAAGAAAGGGCGCCCGCCTCGTGATGAGGCGATAGCGCGCCGTCAGGAACGCACTGACGAATTGCTGCGCGCATCAGCGGTGGTTCTCGAGCGCTACGGTGTCCGCCAGACTTCAATGGATGCACTTGCTGAACAACTCGGGATCCCCAAGACCGTGCTCTATCGCTATTTCGGTTCGAAGGATGAAATCGTCCGTTCCATTCTTCACCGCATCCTGAACCAATGGACCGAACTGCAAACTCAGCCCTGGAGAGGCCTCAGTCACAACCTGCGCGAGGTCATCGCGCTGGCGCGCGCCAATCAGAGCGAATTTCTCTTGCTGGCCCGGCACAGCGCGACCGACCCTGATTTGCGTCCCTTCTTCGAAAGCCTGCACTCCAGCATCGTCGACCGCACTGACAAATTGCTGGAACTTTCAAGTCCTTCGATGGCAGCCGATAGTGTCATCCGGCAGCTTTGCTCCCAGGCTGTGACCGGTTTCATGATCGATGCCGTGCTCTGGTGGTTAAAGAATGGTGACAAGAAAAGAGACGATGACTTTTTCCGATGGGCTCGGCAGTCCCTCGACACGCTTTACCGCCAATGGATGCCCGACTCGGACTGGCGCCCCAATCTGAGCAAAGACAAGACGCCGTAGTCATCAGCTCAGTCAGAGCTGAGCACTCAGCCGTCCTGATAAAGCGGTGACGAGGCTTTGAGAAAGGCCTGGTTTAAAGTCGCTTCTGCGACAACAACGCCCTCGCGTGTCAGCCTGCTTCGGATCCACATGCACTCAGTACGCGGAGTCTCCGTAAGCGCGATGAGCTCTCGCTCCAGCCCATACTCCTCATTCGGAAAAAGAGGCCCGGCCAAGATCTTGATCTCTTGATCAGCGAACAACCCGATCACAGGCTGCGACACTGGAAAAGGATCCTCCAGCGCGACATGCTGGCACAGAACACTGATCATTTCGACCGGCATCAAAGGACGCCCCCATGGAGTCAACGCGCCCTCTTCATACCACGACGACGGCTCTGTAATGACCTGGAGCTTTTGTCGTAGCGTGAAAGGATAGAGCGCTCCGAAATGGTCATCAAACCCCATCATGACCGGACGTGATGATGTCCGCATGCCGACTTGGGCGCCCGCCAGAATACGCGCCGAGACCAGCGGAACCGATCGCTTCAGTTTCGAATAAACCGCCGACGGATAATCGCCACTTCCGATCGATGCTCCGCCTTCCAGCACCACCGTTCCGTCTTCCTTCTTTACTGCGACATCGGCGCCCTCATTGCCCATCGGTGCCGCAAAAGCGCGCACTGCCTCACCTTCATAGCTAGGGGAACGATAGTTTGCAGAAATCGTCCCGGTTTCAAACCAAGCAGTCCCCCACAATTGGTATAGCAAGGGCGCCAGCTGGCTAAAGTGAGTTGGCCCTTCAATTGTGCCGCCGCGAAATCCAAGCTTCTGCGCCGTTGCGTCATCATGGATAGAGGCGCCTGAGTTATAGGTCTGCTCAATCAGAAGGTTAGTCGGTCTGCGCCAGGGACCACTCAGGCTACGATTTGAGTCGCGCGCCGCAACTATATCGGCAGAGAACACTTCAGACACGGGCAGCCCTTTCGAGAAAAAATGAACTAAGCACGCACGACCGGCGGCAAACGATAATCACCGTCCACGAGAGGGCGCGCTGGCCGATAGGCACGCAGAATGAGCGCGAATGGTCCGCGAGGACACGGAAGCCAGTTCGCGCGCATGATGTCTCCCGGGTCGTCAGGAGCAATAAGAATGTCCAGCGCGCCGCCTGAGGAGAATTGAAGACCCGAAGTGCGGTCTCCAATCATAAATCGTTGAAGGGGGTTATCGAAGAAAAAGAGTTCGCCACTCGGCAGAACTTCATAGAGCGATAGCGACCAGAACGCTTCAACCGGTGGAGTGCCCCCAGCTGGAAAGGAAATCCGGTAAGCGCTGCGGCCATCAAACGTGGCATTGCCCTGCATCCCAGATGCACGCATGTACATTGCTTCCGTCGAGGGAAGTGCACCGAGGCCCCACGTTGCTATGGACGCACGATACAAATAATCGGTGCCAAAGTTTCCGATTGTGGGTCTCGGATAGATCCAGCCATCCTCAGATTCAGCACTTTCGATTATCCGATCAATGTCAGCTCTAGCCGCGAGAAGCCCCGCTTCGGCCTCATGCGTCAACGCAGAATCGGGCGCTGCCAGCACCGGTCTCGACAGACCTGCAGATGTCCATGTCGCGACAAAGGATTCGTCTGCCTGAGTGGGAGGCGCCTCAATCTCGAGCAAACGCAGGATATCCCCCAGTTGAACGTGCGCGGGCGATTCGCGGCCAGTTGCCGGGTCTGCCGCACGACCAGCCGGCCCTGTGATTTTCAATCCATCTTGTACGGCATGGGCACCGGGCAGATCTTGTTCATTAAGCACCAATGTTCGCGCTTGAGCCCAAACCCACCAAGTTGGCGCCCGAACTTCACCTTCACGGGGTGCCGCATTTGGAGGCACCAGAACAAGTCTAAGTCCGTTGCCCGAAGTGGCGCGTGCGCCCACGACATGGAAATTGTTGGAGAACATGTCGAGGAGCGCCAGAGAGAAGTAGCGACCACCTGCAGTCGGCACATCAATTTCGACTGGCCCTTCCCTCAAATCAATCCAGGCCGATGAATAGAGGGTGTCTGCATTTGGCGTGGTTACATGTCGAGAGGCGGCCGAAGCAAGGCGCCTCACATGCCGAAAGGTGTTAGGCCGCGGGCCCAAGGTGCGGTCTCTGGCTCGTGCCATCTCCAGAACCGGCAGTCCGTACAGAAACAAGTTCCTGCACGCCATGACGGTATGAGAGCTGCGAGAACGCGGTGGGCCCGAAAGGCAACCGGGCAATAAACCTAGACCAAGCGCGGCGGCCAAAAGACTACGCCGGCCAATAAGCAATTCACTCATGGAGGACATGATCCTTCACTTTACAGTTAAAGGAGTTACACATACAGACTTAAATGTCGACACTTAAGCGATCGGCTATGGGTTTGATATACCAGAACTGCCATCTCGTGCGCACGTGGGCGTCAGCGCCGGCGACGCCGGCCCTTGAGCACGGCCGGCGATTCTGACGCCGAACGAGGCAAAACCGCGCTCAACTCGACGGCCCGTTTGACACCTTCGGCGTGCATCGCTCTTGCGGCGTTGAATACCGCACCGCCTTGACGAGACTGGACCGCCTTCAGAAGCCGTTGATAGCCGCGCAAATCTGCTTGTCGCATATCCCTCGTGGCAACCGCCAGATGCCCGAACAATTCTGCCGGGCCAGAGCTGAGATTTTGGATGAGTTGGTTCAACTGCGGCATGCCGGATATCTTATAAAGTCGCGCAGCGAATCTGTCCGTTGCCGCCTGAAACTCCCGGGCACTGCAATCCGGCTTTGCACTCAAGGCTTCAAGATCTGCGACAGCGCGCTCGAGGCCTGCAAGATCCGAAGATGAAGCCCGTTCGCTGCAACGCTCAGCAAGCAGCGCAAACAGCACCTCCCTTATCGAGAGCAGTTCTTTGATCTCTGCATCGTTCAGGGCGACCACGAAAGCACCCTTTTGCGGCACAATGCGAACCAGTCCTGCAGACTCCAGCAATCGCAAAGCTTCCCGCACCGGCCCGCGGCTCACGCCGAACCGGGAGGCTAACTCGATTGCGCTGAGATGATCCCCGGGTCGCGCCAGGCCCGCCTGAATAAGCGCCCGTATCTCTTCCGCGATCTGGGGGGGGCTTCGATCTTGCTCGCTCACCTTGTGTTTCTCTACCTGATTCTGCAACGCCAACTTTGACACACGGTAACATCCTAAAGGCGGCGCTTCCAGAAGCGCGCTTGACTTCGACCCAATGTGTCTACCATTTATAGTTCAAATGTCTACTTTTTTGGATTAATCGACATGCTTCTCCAGGAACTCGAGTTCCTTGCATTCCACGTGCATGACACAAAACACCTGCTTAAATCCGATGTGTTCGCTGATCTCGACCACGATACGCTGTTTGCCGCATTGGAGGCGGCTGACTCCCTGGCCCGCAGGTCATTCGAACCCATCGCGGCCCGGATCGATCAAGAAGAGCCCCAACTGCTCGATGGAAAGGCAGTCGCTTCACCTGCTTTGGCTCAACCCCTGCGTGACTACGCCGACCTTGGTTTCCTGGCTGCAACATTTCCCAGGGAATGGGGCGGTCTGGATGCGCCTTCCATAATCAATGGCGCAACCATGGCCCTTTTCGGCGCAGCTTGCACACCCGCTGCAGGGTACCTGTTTTTGACTGCCGCCGCTGCTCGACTTATTCTCAATTTTGGCAGTGACGCCCAGAGAGCGACCTACCTGCCGCCTATGCTCGCTGGGCGCTGGTTTGGCACCATGTGTCTGAGCGAACCGCAGGCCGGCTCATCCCTTCATCATATCACAACCCGCGCGATCCCTGACGCAGACGGTGAGTTCCAGATCAAAGGCGCAAAGATGTGGATCTCAGGGGGAGACCACGACCTCTCCGAGAACATTGTCCATCTCGTACTGGCCCGCATCGTGACAGATGGAGAACCGAGCAACGCACTGTCTTTGTTCATCGTTCCCAGACAGAGACCGGACGGCCATGGGAACGATGTGATGGTCACCGGCTTGAACAAAAAACTCGGTCACAAGGCGACGACCAATTGTGCCCTTAGCTTTGGTGAGAACGGTGCCTGCAAAGGGTACTTGCTGGGAGAGCCGCACCAAGGTCTTCAGCACATGTTTCAGATGATGAATGAAGCACGCGTTGGCGTGGGTACAACGTCGGCCGCGACGGCATATGCCGGCTACAGATACGCGCTTGCCTATGCTGCCGAGCGCCGTCAGGGTCGGCGCGCCGGAACACAAACACCTGCACGTCTGGTCGAACATCCAGATATCCGCCGCATGCTTCTGGAGCAGAAGGCAATCGCGGAAGGCGGCCTCTGCCTGAGCCTGCGCGGCGCGTACCTGATCGACCAGATTCGCATTGCCACAGACAATGAAGAACGCCAAAGGCTCCAGGGCCTGCTCGATATCCTCACGCCGCTCATAAAACTATGGTGTGCAGAAAGAGGTCTGGAAGCCAATTCGCTGGCGATCCAGACGATGGGAGGGGCGGGTTATGTTCGTGACCACCCTGTTGAGCGACTGTTTCGCGACCAGCGGCTGAACCCGATCCATGAAGGAACGAACGGTATTCTTGCCATCGATTTGCTTATGCGCAAAGCGAAGCAAGGCGCGGGTTTGAGCCCTCTTTTTGAGGCCATCGAGATCGACACAGTATCAGCAAAGAATGACGAACCGGCCATCGCTGACGCCCTGCTCTCTGGCATGGCCATCGTCCGCCAATGCATTTCGAAGGTCATTGACGACAAATCCGATACCGACCGTTTGCTGGCATTCGCCTCGCCAATTGCTTTGATGTTGGGGGATCTGGTCGCCTCTTGGCTCTGGCTGGCCCAAGTGCGCGCACTTGCTGGAAGAAACGATCCCTTTGCACAGGGTAAGCGCGCCGCGGCCGCGCACATGGTGCACCATGTTTGGCCAAAGTCCCTGGCGCTTGCTCCCGCGATCATGGCAGGCGCCGCCCCCTGCCTCGCGATTGAAGAGCGTGCACTATGACGGCGCCCTTGCTGTCTCGCCGCGCCCCAGTTCCAACCGCGCAACGCTTTCCAGATGAACTTCATCTGGTCCGTCCGCAAGCCTCAGAATACGCGCTCCAGTGAACGCGTAGCCAAGAAAGAAATCATCGCTCAGGCCTGCCCCACCATGAACCTGAATAGCGCGATCGATCACGGACTGCGCCATTCGAGGCGCCGCAACCTTGATCATTGCGATCTCTTTTCGCGCAGCTTTCGCTCCCTGTAGATCGATCATGTGGGCCGCCTTCATGACCAGCAATCGCACCTGGTCGATTTCAACGCGCGACATGGCAATGTTTTCGCGCACACTCCCCTGTTCAGACAAGCGCTTGCCAAAGGCAACACGTGCCTTTGCCCGGACGCACATAGCCTCCAGAGCACGCTCTGCCAAACCGATCAAACGCATGCAATGATGAATTCGCCCGGGACCCAAACGCCCCTGTGCAATCTCAAATCCACGCCCCTCACCCAGAATTATATTGGACATCGGGACCCTTACATTGTCGAATAAAAGTTCGGCGTGACCATGCGGCGGCTCATCGAATCCAAGCGTCCTCAGTGGACGAACTATTTTCACCCCCGGTGCATCCATAGGGACAAGAATCATGGATTGCTGGCTATGGCGTGCCGCATTGGGATCTGTCTTCCCCATCACGATCGCGATGCGACAACGGGGATTCATAGCGCCCGTAGTCCACCACTTGCGTCCGTTCACGACACAGACATCTCCATCACGTCGGATGCTGGTCTCGATGTTTGTTGCGTCCGATGAAGCGACTGCCGGTTCGGTCATGGCAAAGCACGAACGAATTTCGCCCTCGAGCAGAGGCTTGAGCCACTTCTCTTTCTGAGCGACATCGCCATATCGGTGCAGAACTTCCATATTGCCCGTGTCTGGCGCATTGCAATTGAAGACCTCCGACGCCCAGAAGACACGACCCATCTCTTCAGCCAGCGGCGCGTATTCAAGGTTCGAAAGACCTGGCCCGCCCTCAAGATCGGGAAGAAACAGATTCCATAACCCTTCCGCTCGCGCCTCGCGCTTCAAAGCATCCAGGATCGGCGGGGTCGTCCACGGTGTTGGCCCCTCCTCTATCTGCTTTCGAAACGTCTCCTCGTTCGGCAGAACCCGATCGCGCATAAAGGCGCGCACGCGCGCATGTATGTCCGAGGCACACTCAGAAATGGGAAAGATTGAAGCCAAATCCTTACTGCTCATGGAAAGAAATCCTGCCGCACTGAAACACTTGTAGAGTCTGCCCCGGCGGCCATGCTGGCGGCTGCATCTCAGCGCTCCATTCCTGATATCGGCGCTGCAGATCGGCGACGACCTCGCGGCGCGCAAAGGTCTGAGACGACCGCTCCTCGGGATCCACCGATAGATCAAAGAGCCAGGGAAACGCCCCCGGTCGCGTGTTTGAAAGGAGCTTCCAGTCACCTGCCAGGACGGCAAACTCTGAACCGGTTCGCCAGAACAGCGTCTCGTGAATTACCTCCTGCGCACGCGCCGGCTGCACTAGCGGAGTCAGGTCCAGTCCATCGTAGTTGCGAGGAGATGAGACGCCGGCTGCCGACGCAAGCGTTGGCGCTATGTCAAGATGCGAGACAGTACGCTCATCGCTCAGTCCGCCCGGCCAACGCTGCGGCCAGCTGATGATGTAGGGTACTCTGGCCCCCCCTTCAAAATAGCTGAGCTTGCCTCCAGCAAGAGTGTTGCAGTCCGAAACGCCCATATAGGTCGCTGCACCATTGTCCGCGGTGAACACAATGATCGTGTTGTCTGCATCCGGCGAACGTTCTATCGCATCGAGCACTTCACCGACACTGCGATCAAGCGAGTGAACCATAGCGGCGTATGTTCTTTGAAGCGGATCTTCTATTGACGAAAACTGAGTCAGATCGGAATCCAGCGCCTGGAACGGCGCATGCGGGGCTAAATGTGCCAGATACAGAAAGTATGGCTGCCCCTGAGAGTTTTCGATGAAACGAACGGCTTCATCGGTTAGCTCATCGGTCAGATACTCTTGATCATTGGTGACGATTTCGGCCTGAAACCCATCACGCGCCGTGTCGCGCAGCACCTGAACCCAGTCCACCTTCCGCTCGAAACTCCGTATACCAACATAAGGCGCTGGCAAACTTGTCGTTCCGGGCGTTCCCGCGCGCACATAGGCCGTCTCCCCGGATAAAAATCCATAGAAGTAATCGAACCCGCGCGCAGTCGGGACGCGATCCGGTGACGCGCCGAGATGCCACTTGCCGATCGCCGCTGTTCTATAACCGGCTTCCTGGAGATCTGCGGCAAAGACCCGCTGGGACGGCGCCAAGCCGCCCCCGCCACCATCGGCGCCCTCTGGCGTCAAGAACTCAAACCCGTGGCGCTGCTGATACTGCCCCGTCATCAACGCCGCACGCGAGGGGCTGCAAACGGACGCAGTCGCGTACCCGCGCCGGAACAAAACGCCTCGGCGCGCAAGACGATCAATGTTGGGCGTTGGAACAGCGACGGAACCAGCGCCATAGGTCGTTATATCCAGGACACTGAGATCATCAGCGACGATCAGAACTATGTTCGGTCTTTTATGACTTGCTTGCGCCTGCCCACTCACAGTCGAGCAGCCGATGGCAAACATGGCAGAGATTGCCAGAAGAAGAAATTTTTTCATGTCGATTGCTCCAGTCGCGCTGATCCCGACACCACCATGTGCATTCACATTGACAGTAAAGTGTCAGCATTTTATTCTGATCTTTGAGTCTGCTGTCAACGGGTCTGCTTTGTGCGCGCTTATACCATCCTTCTCATGATCATCGGGGCAACGGCCGCGTGCTCACCGTCGGAGAACAATGCGTACTCTGGCCTGCACCAATGCAAGAATACGAGTGCGAATGGCAAAGCTGCCTCGGCGGAGGATGTTTGGATTCCCAGCCAGATGGTGACGCTCGGATCAGATGTTCACCCTGAAGAAGCGCCTCGCATGAACGTTCGAACTTCCGGCTTCTGGATTGATCCGTATGAAACAACGAACGCAGACTTCGAGCGATTTGTTGACGCAACAGGCTATCTGACAACTGCGGAACGGGACAACGCAGGCGGCGCCGTTTTCGATAACGGCCTATGGCGCCTTGACGCGACCGCTACCTGGCGCAGTCCCTTCGGTGCAGCCGGCCCGCCGGCACAACCAGATCACCCCGTCGTTCAAGTCACTTATGAAGACGCGATTGCGTATGCACGCTGGCGCGGGCGAGATTTACCGACTGAGGCTGAGTGGGAAGCAGCGGCGCGCGGCGGTATCGCGGATGCTGAATACACGTGGGGCTCATCTCCTCGACTTGAGGATGGTCGCCCCGGCGCCAACCACTGGCAGGGCGTTTTCCCAGTTCTGAACACCAATGAAGATGGCTTCCCGACACTCGCCCCGGTCGGGTGCTTCCCGGCAAATCCTTACGGCCTTTACGACATGGCGGGCAATGTTTGGGAGCTCACGAAAGACGCCTGGAGCCTTCGTCCGGGAGCAGACAAGTCCGCAGCTGCGGCGGTGAACCAATCCGCCGCCGTTGGTGCAAACACCATAAAAGGCGGATCCTGGCTTTGTGCGGACAACTTTTGTCGCAACTACCGTCCCGCAGCGCGTCAGCCTGCAGATCCATCCATGGGCACTAGTCACACAGGTTTTCGTACCGTGAACCGTGCCCCAAACAACCCCAATAAAGGCTCGGGAGGCCAATGATGCCAAAGCTTGAAAGTGCATGTTCCAAATTCATGAATCGCCTCTTCGTGTCTGTTTCACGCATTGCCGTGGCGACGTCAGCCTGCATCATCAGCGCGTGCGCTTCCTCCCCGCAGTCGCAGACCATCATCCCCGCTGAACAGTCGCGTCCCAATGTCATTGTAATTGTCGCCGACGACCTCGGATATAATGATTTGAGCGTTTACGGTGGGAAGACACCGACGCCCCACATCGACAAACTTGCTGCTGGCGGCGTTCTGATGACTTCGGGATACGTCACTGCAGCCGTCTGCGCTCCGTCGCGCGCTGCAATACTGTCTGGCCGTCAACAGACGCGGTTTGGCTTTGAATTCAATCCCGTGGGCCGCGATGAAAGCGGCGGCATGTCGCTCGAAGAAACCACTATTGCCGAAACCATGAAGTCGGCTGGCTATCGCACAGGCATGGTGGGCAAATGGCACCTCGGCCAAGCTGAGGGATACCGGCCGCTGGATCGGGGTTTCGACAGTTTCTTTGGAATTCTAGGAGGCGCTACGCCGTTTCTGACAAAGATTGGCCCAGATGACCTCCATGTTGTCACAGCTGAAGATCAATTCATTACCCGAGATCGTTTTCCGATCATTGACCAAGAAACGCCTGTCGACACGGATCAATACGTGACGGACTTGCTGACTGATCGCGCGATCGAATTCGCTGGCCAATCTCAGACTCAGCCTTTCTTCCTCTACCTCGCCTATACCGCGCCTCACACCCCGCTCCAGGCGTCAGCAACCTATCTTGAACGAACGCCGATCGATGCTTCCGACAGTGAGCGGGTCTATGCCGCAATGCTAACATCACTCGATGACGGCATCGGACGCCTCACGGATTACCTGCAAAGCACGGGGCAGTTCGACAACACGCTTATCATTTTCCTAAGCGACAACGGCTGCCCCAGCTACGTTTCCTGTTCGAACGCGCCACTCAATGGATGGAAAGGATACCCATGGGAAGGTGGCTTACGCGTGCCATTCATCGTGAGTTGGCCAGATCGCATAACGCCATCTGCGAACGATGCGCCGGTTAGCTCGCTGGACATCGCCGCGACGGCTGCGGCAGCAGCTGGCGTAAATCATCCCGGCGCCGAAGGAGATAATCTGGTGCGGTCGCTGGAGGCTCCTGACTCAATACGAAGCGAACGCGCTTTATTCTGGCGCTTCGGCCCCACGCGCGTCGTCAGAGCCGGCCAATGGAAACTCATCACCGTGAACCGCTCGGCGGAAACCGGCAGCGGCGACGAACTACAGCGCTCTCGTTTGCCGGACGGGACACCCGCAGTCGTATCGGCCCTCGGCCAGTGGACATTTCTCTATGACCTTGCAACCGACCCCGCTGAACACTTTGATGTCGCTGCGCAGCATCCCGAGGTCGTCGTCGAACTGCAGCAGAAATGGGAAGAATGGAACCAGGAGAACGTGGAACCTCAATGGACGAGTCGGCGGGGCGTTCGGGGAGTCGTCAACGAATCGCGCATAGAACTATTCAACTAGGAGCGGTCGATGCTTCCCCCTTATTTTCCAAAACAGATTTCGCGGCGCGTCATGCTCGTGACCCTCGCAGCGGTGGGGGCGTGCGCGTCAGTACCCGACTTCGGTGCATCGCGGCGCAGCGTTATCGATACACCCAGGGGACCACTTGAAGTCTACGACGATGGTCCGGCAGGCGGCTCACCACTTGTGCTCCTGCCATCTCTGGGACGGGGCGCCGAGGATTTTGATGAACTCACGTCGCAGCTAACGGCTGCCGGATACAGGGTCATTCGCCCCCAACCTCGCGGAATTGGCGCATCGCGAAGTTATGACTTCAATCCTACGCTGGCTGATCTTGCTGACGACGTCATCCTTGCCGCGCAACAATCCAATCTGGCGCCGTTCGTTGTCGTCGGACACGCTTTCGGAAACCGTGTTGCGCGTATGATCGCAACCCAAAGCCCGGAACGCACACGTGCACTCATCCTGCTTGCGGCGGGCGGCAAGATTGCGATGGCGCCGGAGATCGAGGAGGCTCTTGTTCGCTCCTTTGATCTCAGCCTTCCTGATGACGAGAGGCTCGCTTACGTAAGCCGAGCGTTTTTTGCGCCAGGAAACACCCCTGAAGCGTGGCGTAACGGCTGGTACCCGGACGTAGCGGAGATGCAGATCGGCGCCACCGAGCGTACCTCCGTTGATGATTGGTGGCTTGCAAACAGCCTCCCGGTTCTAGTCGTGCAGCCCATGCAAGACGTTCTGGCCCCGCCCGAGAACGCCGAGATTCTGAAACGCGAAGGTGGAGACCGGGTTCGGATAGCTTACGTAGAGCAAGCGGGCCATGCGTTGCTGCCGGAGCAGCCGCGCATACTCGCCGATACTATTCTGAGCTATCTTCAGGAAATAGATTTTCAGGTTGCTTGAACCAGAGTCGTTTCACCTCGCGCGTCGCCATCACAGCTGATCAATCAAAGTTGTACGCGCCGTGCGCTGCCGCCCCGACTAGACGTTATGCCCATTCAGACTTGGCGTTGTCGAACGGCGCGCCGCCTGCGAAGGCAAAGGTCAGAGGTTCGAATCCTCTTGGGTGCGCCATTAAAATCAGGGACTTACTAGAAGTGCCCGCTTTTCCAAAAAGTACGTGGAAGCACGGTGGAAGCACAGACCTCGAAAGCAAACTTCTGCGTCTTCTTACGCTTTTGCGATCAGCCATTCTGAAACTTGCTCCGCCCTAGAGCGCAAGGGCAAGGCTGCCGATTATCCTAGTGAAGTCTGCGGACTTCAACGCCAGCTTCGAAGAGCCTTGTCAGACCGATCTACATTCGATCGCCGTCCGCTCAGCGGCAGCAATCTGGCGGAAGACTGACTGAGTCCAGATTTGCGTATCAGGCAATTCATCGCCGACTACGGTCATCTCCGGCTTTTGGTCGAACGACTGCTTATGCGGAGATTGGACGTTGCCCTAAACGGCGCGCTCCAAGAACAAATGGACGATTTATCTGGGGTCACAGCACCACCTGTCAGTCAGCTGTCAGGCTGGGAGTGTATTGCAGCCGCAATTGCATTCCATCTGACTTCGCGGGCACACCCAATGACACAATCCGAAACTGCCTTCGATTCCACCCAGCGCTCGCTGCGCGTCTGGGACTTGCCTACTCGCCTCTTCCACTGGAGCCTTTTGGCGCTGCTGCTCGTCAGCTGGTTTTCCGGCGGCGAGGAGGATACGGCCTTCATTCACCGGACGAGCGGCATGTTGCTCGCCGGCCTCATCATCTTTCGGATCGTCTGGGGCTTCGTCGGCGGCGAGCATGCCCGCTTCGGTTCGTTCTTTCCTTCGCCTTCGAAGATCATCGAGCATCTTAAGCGCGTCGCCGCAGGAAATCCGGAGCGCCATCTGGGTCACAATCCCGTCGGCGGCGTGGCCGTCTTCCTGCTGCTCGCCACAGTCTCCGCCTGCATCATCACCGGTCTGTTCAGCAGCGGCGAAGGCCTCTCGGGACCCTTCGCCGGCAGCTTCGGGCTGAACTTCTCCGAGATCCACGAACTCGCATTCCGCGCGCTGCAAGGCCTCGTCGTACTGCATCTTCTCGGTGTCGCCGTCGAAAGCTGGCTCGCCCGGGATGCCCTCGTGCCGGCCATGATCACCGGGCGCAAAAGCCGCAACGCGGGAGAGTCTGGCGAGCACGCCGCCCCCGCGTCACTGCCCGCCTTCGCCGCAGCTCTCGCCGCAGGCGCGGCTGTCACCGGAATACTCTGGACCCTCCCCACGCCGCCCGCGGTGAATGAGGACCAGCGCGACAAATGGGGAGAATACGAGGATCACCGGAAGGATCCCGGCCGGGATCGTGATAGCGATGCCGACTGGGATTGAAGGACACAGACCTGCCTCGGGTTCTTCGAGCCAAAGTCTCGTTGCGTAGCAACCGACCGTTTTGGGCCAACTATGACCGGATGAACGCTGAAACCCTATGTCTCGTCTCGCGCCAGTTTCTGCCGCTCAACTCTTCCACAGCTTCATCGATCTTGGTCCCAAAGCCAACGCCTGTGAGTTCACGGAAGATGTTGCCGGCCCCTATGCAGACCTCAGGGACCCCGCGCGCAAAAAAGCCGCCCGGCGGCAAGCACCGGGCGGCTCCCTTCTGCCTGAAAGGAGACGAAGAACTCAGGCAGCCGTGGCTTCGTAAGTTGAAGGCTCGGTGCCGGATTCGTCCATCACATCCGCCTCGAACAGTCCGGCAATCAGGCCCCAGGCATCAGCGGGCGGACTGGCTGCGCCCTCGATATGGCGAGTGGGTGGCACCTGCATCCAACCCGGCGTCCATGCGCTGTGGAGCGAGGTCTCGCGGGCAACGAGCGCTTTTACCAGCTGCGCCTTCTGCGCCTTGGCGGTGGCGTTCTCGGCTTCGCGCGCGGCCTCCCGCGACACCGCGTCAGCGATAAAATCGCCAATCACGCGCTTGTCGCGCAAGAGGTCGAAGAATGCCTCGTCAGGTTTCCAAAACTCTGCCGTATTAGTGTCGCAGGCATGCAGCACGGCCTCAACAACTGGCCCGCCGTACTCAAGCGTCTCGGCCATCGCCAGCGCCATTACCCGCATCACTTCGGCATCGGACATGGCCAGCAATGCGGCGAACGTCTCGCTCAGGTGATAGGCATCGCCGCTCCGGCGCGGGACCGGCGCACCGAGCGCCTCGAACAGGGTTTCCACGCCCTCTCGCGCGGCGCCCAGTTCTGCCGCCGCTGGCCCGCTTTCGACGCTAGCAAGAGTCGCTTCCTTCGCAGCGCCCGGAGAATGAAGCCGCACATTCCAGAGTGATGAGCCGCACAGCGAATGCGCCGCCATCAGGCGCAGTGCAATAGCCGGGTTCCGGATCAGGCTCGCTTGCGCGGCGCCATGCCGATGCAGGCCGACATAGTCTGCCATCGGACCGGACATTTCCGGCCGTGTTTCGGCTTCCGGCTGCGCTTCGCCGCTGGCCGTGGCCGTCCTGGACTTGCGGGCCTCTGCTGCCTTGATCCAGCCCTCGTGGAACGTCACCGTCCCGTCGTGACGTTGCTCAACGATGACCTTGCCGCCCTGCTTCTTGGTCGTCTGGACATAGTCCCAGCGCTGGAAGTATGCGCCGCGCTCCAACAGAATCACATCAGCCCAACCGCGCTGACAGTAGCCCTCGACGCGCTTCGCAATAACTGCGCCTTGCGCCTCCCAGAACGCACCAGCGTCCGCAAACACCGCCGCCTCGCCGAACAGGTCGGCCGTCACCTCGCCGGTGTAACCGGCAAGGTCGAACAGCGCCTTGTCTGTCGTGATGGCACTGCCGCCGGTGATCCATGCGCGGCAGGCCCGCCCCATCGGGGCGCGCTCTGTTTCGCTGTTCCAAAGGTTCAGCCAGTCCGCCTGCTGGGCAGGCGTCGCGAGCGTCAGGGCTCTGACGGTCTCCCGGTCAATCTCTTCATCCGCATACAGCTTACGGATCGGCGCACTGAGCGCTGCCAGCGCGAGGACGCGCCGAACGTTCAGTTCGGTCACGCCGAAGAAGCCAGCGATTTCCTCAACGGTTCTTCCCTCGTCATGAAGCTTCCGGAAGGCCGTGTACTGCTCCATCTCGCTGGCAGGAAGTCGCGCAACGTTCTCGATGATCGACGCCTCGATAGCGGACGCCGCATCGCCCTCCGTCATCACGGCGCAAGGCACCAGAGGATCGGAATCGGTCTCCTTTGCGATCTGTTGGAGTGCAAAGAACCGGCGTCGTCCGGCAACAATGCCGTATCCGACGCCCTCTCGCCTCACCAACAGGGTCTGGCGAAGGCCCTTCTCCCGGATCGATGGAAGGATGTCGGAGACATCCGGGGCCTTGCGCCCATGGCGCATGTTGAGTTTGGAAATGCTGAGCTTGCTCAGCGGCAGGTGGATCAGGTCAGCTTGTGACATGGGGAAACTCCTCAGAATGGAAACAGGTGTGGGGGCGCGAGGGCAAGGCCCAGCCGCCACGGCGGCAGGTGCCAGTTGATCGGCACGAACGGCGCACCGAAGGTGTCGAGCGAGGCATCAGCTGCGCTGGCGCCGAGATCAAAATCCCGGATCGTCACATTCGGGCAGCGGCCCTCTACCCAGATGGCGGTGACAAAGCCCTGCTCGATGTCGATCGTCAGCGACGGGCGCGGGCCGAGGAGCTGTTCGAAGATGTCCGGCATCAGGCGCCCTCCACCCTCTGCGCATGCGCGGCGAGCCGAGTGAGCGTTTCACGGGCCACAGCGATGCTCTCCGGGAGGAGTTCGTTTGCGACCTCCGTGAGGTAGCTGTTATCCGTCCCCGGATAGTTCGCCTCTATGCCCCAGAGGCTTGCCGCATTGGACGCAAGCTGAACGCCCTCCAGCGACACGCTGAGGACGATCCCGCAATAGAACCAGTCACCTTTGCGCCAGCCCTCCATGACGGCTTCGGCCTTGGCCTGCGCCTCGGCAAACCGCTGGCGATGGTTAGGTCCGGGACCGATGAAACCCGGAGCGTTCGCATAGAGCGAGGGCCAGAAACCGTCCTGGCGCTGATCTGGAGCGTCCGGACAATCGTCCGGCACAATCTGCGCCAAGACGGTGAATGACCCGGCTTCACAGGTGATGCTATCACCGGGGCAGACATAGGCTTGGAAGCCTTGGGCGAACTTCATGCTTCGCCCTCCGCGAACAGGCCCGCGATGGCGATCCAGTGGGGGCCGTAGACGGCGCGCTCGCCGCACTCGTCGCATTCATAGCCTCTCGCGTCCGGCTCGCAGCCGTCACGCGGTGCGCGGCAGGCGAGGCAAAAGCCCTCGGACCAGTCGTCCGCCTGCTGCAGTTCTTCGAGGGTGAACCGGTGCTTGGTGGTTTCGGGTGTCATGGCGGCGCCCTCACCGCGACCAGAAAATGTGGACTTCGTCGAAGCTCGTCTGGAACACCATGATTTCGCCGTTCAGCGCCATGTCGCGGGCGAGGGCCTGCCAGTCGATATAGTAGCGAAGGCTCTCGGGGATCGCGGTGCCGAGTTCGGTGTGAAGCTCCTCGGCAAAGTCGGCGGCGCTGCGATACTCACCTGCATAGTCTTCAAACGCGGCATGTGCCTGCTCAAGGTCATTGCCGCAATGCCCGTAGATGCGGGCGGCGATTTCGCCATACTCGCCGATGAACTCGGCAAGATCGCACACGGTCTCGAATGAGGCGTATTCGGAAAGGTGCGCGCCTTCGAAGCCTTCGTAATCGTGGATCGCCCATTCTTCGGCATCGGGCTCGGGGCTGGCGCGCAGCATCGCCGAAACTTCGCGCCAGATTTCGTCCGGCGTCGTTGCCTCGATCCAACGTCCGTGCAGGCGTCCGTTGTTGTAGGCGGCAAGGCAGGCAACGTAGATGCGTGGCCTGTCCTGAAGGGTTGGCGCGCCAGCAGTTCCAAGAAGTGCAACGGCAGTGGTCTGGTCAGTCATGTCTGTCTCCTCTCGCCGCGCCTGCGATGTTCCTCCGCTGACGGAGGTGGGCGGCGAAAAGGCGCTTGGCCGGAGCGCATCAGGGCGCCGCGCAAGGGGAAGCTGTAGGTAGGACGCCTACGGACGATTATAGAAGATCAAGCTCCGCCCCCTTGCGCGGCGACCGCGCTCTGGCAAACGCGCCGTCCGCCCACCGCCGGCTGGGGAGGACAATCCGTTGAGGCGGAAGGAAAGCTGGACAGAGCCAGTTGGGGACCCGGAAGCATGGTTCGCCAGGAAATCGAGGGGGCCCTACCCATGGCGCAGGGATTGCCTCGCTGGAATGACAAGATGCCCCATCATGGTCTCGTCGGTCGCTTTTACGTTCGCGGCAGGAAGCTTCTCAACTTTGTCAGAGCCCTTGCAGACCGGAACCTCCAGCCGTTGCGATGGAATAAACAGCACCGGCAAAACGTTCCCGCGTAGATCGACAGGCCGACTTACGCTGAAACAGACATACATGTTTGTTACAGATACCAGTCAGTTCAATCAGGGCAGTGGAGATAGACAGTTGGAGATGCCAGCCAAGAGAGCCCCGGGGTCGAGGTCACCGAACGATATCGACATTGCTGTCGGCCGTCAGCTCAGGAAGCTCCGACTAGACGCAGGCATGACGCTGCAGGATTTGGCCGATCAGATCGGCACAAGTCATCAGCAGCTGCAGAAATACGAGACAGGTGTGAACCGTATCAGCGCGGGAATGCTCCCCATCGTCGCAGAAGCTGTCGGCGCCGATGTTATGGAGTTCTTTCAGGATGTCGGGGCAGATGAAGCTCAGGAATCATCTGCCGCCGACAGATTGCGCGCCGAATGTGAAGCTTGCCTGCGCCGGAGCAAGTCTGAAGACACGCTGAGAGCCATGCTGAAGGTCCTGAAGGCGCTTTCGGCCTGAGCACAGAACTGCTCCGGCGCCACACGGACGTCCGTACTCCCGCGCGGCATTTACAGGGGCGAGCAAGGCATGGGGCCAACCGGGACCGCACTGGATCCTTTAATGGCACCAGGGCGCAATTAAAGGATCCGGTCATGCGGGCGGACAGTCACCGATAAAGACTCGCGTCCCCCGCCCGAATCTTTCCATGATTTCATAGTCATGGCGCTGCATATCCGAGATTTCCGCCAAAGTGATGCGGCCGGGCTTACCCGGCTGAGCAAGACGGCGTGCGGCCTGGGATCTCTGCCCCGCCTGGACGGCGGCTTTCGGATCCTGGCCGGCCTGCGGGGCGACGCGCTCACCGGAGCGGTGTGGTTCAGCCTCGCGCAGGACACGGGCGTCATCGAGACTGTACTTGTTGCCCCAAAGGATGGCTGGCAGTCGGATGTCCAGGAGCTGATCGCGGAGGCAAGCCTGTGGCTGAGCTCACGCGGCGCGGCACGCATAGCGCTCAAGAGCGTGCCGGCAGACGGTCAGCTCCTCGCCCGCATTCTCGAGATGGACTTCTCGGCAGACAAACTCAGCGGCGTCCTCGTCCGGCTTGTGCCTGCCCGCAGCGCCGCTTGACCGAGGCCCTCGATCGGCGCCCGCAACCCCTCTGGCCGCAATCGCTCACAATGCCCAAGGACGGATGATCCTTGCGGACAGTGGGAAGTGCGCGGCGCGCGCGTCCGCCGGCGAGTCCCAGCCCCAGGCCTGCAGACAGATAACCGGGCCCTCAGTGAGCCTCGCCGGGCAGGCCGTCAGGCCGGACAGATCCGCGCGTCCGCGCGGGCGGACCGCCGATGTGCAGCGCTCCGCAGACCTCTGTTCGCTGGAATGGATCAGGCCGCCAGAAGCGATCCCTTGACCTTGGGCTGGAGCAGCTCGCGGTATCCGCCATCACGCAGGGTTTCGCCTCGTTGAAGATTACGGCGCATCACGTCCTTGAGCGCCCGCGATCCGCGGCTGCGGTTGGCCTCGACGTGTTCGTACCCGAATATGATCTCCGCCATCTCCCAATAGGAGAGGCCGGCCTCCTTCGCGTCGAGGCAGATGAGGGCGTCACGCAGGCCGCGACCAGCCCGCGTCCATTGCGGCGGGCCGATATTGCAAGCGTCATAGACGCGGCGCGCCTTCTTGAGGACATCTGCCTTGGTATCAGGACACTCACCGCCGCCGATGGTCACGACCATCTTGTGAGGCCGAGGCGAAAGCAACGACATCCCATGCGCCATGATCTGGATGGCGCAACGGGCGCCGCGCAGGATGAACTGTTCGCTGCCGTCATGTGAGGTCAGATGAGTGATGCGGCAGCGCTGGAGCGCGAGCATCTGGTATTCATCTATTTCGCCCGGGACCGCATCGACAACGTGGACGCTGATGTCGCGGGGATATTGTTCAGCGGACCAGAAGAGGTCTGCATCGACGGCGTGATTATCCGGGTCCGGAAAGAAGCAGAGACCGTAGGCTTCCGCCTCGGGTATCGGCCGGCGAAGTTTCAGCAGGGTAAGACCCGGGCACGGCGCGGGCCGTTCTGAAATGTGGTCGCCCGAGGAATAGAAGCGCGCCTTGTCGCGCAGTTCCGGATCGCGCCGGCAAAATTCCCAGGCCCATCGATCCGCGCCCAGTTTGGACGTGTAGTCGTATTTCCGGGCAACATCGCCCAGTTGTCGTGTTTCAAGAAATCTCATCAGCCGTCTCCCGTACTGATGGAAAAGCAAGCAACGCGCCAATTTCCCCCGAAGGGTGATATTCTGATCAACCTTCGCCTCTGGCGTGAAGACTTTGTTCACCAAGACCGCAGCGGCGCTTATTGCCCGGCAGCGGCGGCCGATTACCCGCAGCCAGCGACCCGCGGAGCCGACTAACCGGAACCACCTACCTCAGAGGTAATCGACTTGCCGCTATAGTTCTTCAGATATCTGGATGGCCGAGGCGCCCGCCAACTGATTCATCACAAACCCGGAAAACCAAGATGAACCTGTTCCGCGCCCTGCTCGTCCTGATGCTGATCGTGTTGTCGGCATACACGGCAATCGTCATCGCAAACCATGGCATCAACCTGCTTGCCGTCTTCTTCAGCGACGTTGCCGCAATGGCCTGGCCCGGACAGTTCAATCTCGACTTCCTCGGCTTCCTCGTTCTTTCGAGCATCTGGACCGCCTGGCGCCACCAGTTCTCGCCGGCAGGACTCGGCCTCGGTGTACTCGCCTTCTTCGGCGGGATGATGTTCCTGACGATCTATCTGCTGATCGTCAGCCTGAGGACGAAAGGAGATGTCCGCGCATTGGTGCTCGGTGAAGCGCGGGCGGGTCAGCGCTGAGCGGACACAGTTATCGCCCCCTCACTTCAAAGCTGCCCCGTCTTTGCCAGCAGCAAGGCGATTGGGCTGCCTGCGAGAAGCAGCGCCGCAAAGCTCGCCTCGAAGAGGACGGCGATCCAGTTCTTCGGATCGTTCGCATTATCTGCAAGGATGGAGACAACACGTCCCGATGCAGCGCCGGCCCATCCGAGACCAATCGTCAGGAATGCGGCGGGCTCAAGAGTGATCAGCGGCACAAGCCCGGCCAGCAGGAACAATCCCCCAAACGTTGACCGGAACTCGGAACGCCCGGGGACGGTCACCGCTTTCAGGCCTGTGAATTCGGCCGCGCGCTGCGGGAAGAAGAGGCCAAGGCAGCCCATGACCATCGTCATGCCCGCCCCTGCAATGTTGAGAATCTCCATGCGCCGCTCCACGTCTTCTGATCCGGCGTACTTCCCGCAGTCAAAGGCGAGAAAGTACAGTTAGCAGATGTTAGTGCCAGCCCGTTTGTTCCCGATACTCAAGGGTGTCCAGGCTGCCTGCGACCTTGCTTTATCAGAGAAGATATTCGGAGGCCCGACAGGCATCCACGCTTGGTCAAACCAAGCAGCTTTAGACCACATGCCGTCAAAGGCGCGGAGCAGCTTCAGCAATCCGCTCAAGAATGACGTCGAACGGTACACTGTCACGATAGTAAAGCGCAGCGGTGGCCGCATACGATCCGGCATACGCCTTGCGGGTCGCAGCATCGCTCAAGCGGAAGGCTTCATTCTTCGTCAGGTCGCTCTCGTCGGCTTGGCGGAAACGCTTGGCCTTGTGAGCGATGTAAGCTTCAGTGCCGATGAAATCGTTCACGGACTTGTCCGCCAGCAGACAATACACATCGTAGTAATGCCGCATGAAGTTTGCGGGCATTTCTCCACTTTCCTGCTGCATCCGGAACTTGGTTGAAATGGTCTGGAGCTTTTCGACAAAGGTGTAACCCGGCTCATAGCAAGGCACGGCAAACGCCCTGTTGTCGGTAAGCTGGGCAATGCCGGAGACAGCTGCCTGCTCATAAGCCCATGATGAAATCATACAGGGCAGATTGGGGGCAACCTGGTCAAACCCGGCTTCCAGCAGGATGCCGTCCTTCAATCCGGCGGGTAGCGGATTGAGCGATTGGTACTGCAACCGAATTCCGGCGCCCCGATAATGCGGAACATCGTCGAACTCGGTATCGCGGACCACCGCCGTGACGCCTGGTATCGTGATCTTATCGGCCAGACCGTCGAAGAAGGCTTTGCGGGCCCCAGTCTGTGCGGGCTTGTTCTTGTTTTTACCGACAGGGAGATCACCCGGCGGATGTATCAGTATGTCGATGTCCTCCGAGAACCGGTTGATCAGCTTGAAGCCCTTGGAAAGTGAGGTTCCGCCCTTGAGTGCGAACACGAAGCCGCCCTGCTGAAGCCCCCATAGGCAATGCATGATCCAGTAGTCCTTCTCGACGAGGCCTGGATCCACGCCTTCATTTCTGGCAACGACGGCGACGAGGTCGGCAAAGTCGGGAAGCTCATGCAGGAGCGTCACGCGCGGGCGACCTCGGCCGACAAGACAGGCTCGAGCAGGCGCCTGGCGCGCGCCGATCCAAAATCCCGTACCGCTTTCGCAAGGCGCTTTTCATCCATCTCGCGGGCCCGAGCGAGCGCCCTCGGCAACACATCCGCTTTGCGCTCGGGCAAGTGTTCGAGGTTATGCAGGAGATCGACCAGGAGCAGCTCCTCAGTCAATGCAGCCGGCACGGACGTGCGCATCCGGAAGTCAAAGCGCCGGCCGTCCAACGTAAACCGGCCATGGCGCTTGCGGTTGTAGACGACGGGCTCGTTGTAGAGCTGCGTCGTGCCGAGGCCGAGACTGTTATACGCATTCGGCGAGACCATCAGAAAGCGGTCGTCACCCAGGAAAGATTCCACGAGCTTTTCTGGCGAGGCAGGTGCGAGACCGAACCGGGTCTTGCGCGGTGCCATGTAAAGGCCCGCCCCCACTTTCTCCAGACGCCCCTCATCAAGGAGCAGGCGGACATGGCGATCGACAGCGTTCGACCAGCGCGCAAGGTCCTTGCGGCGGTAAACCTGCCCTGGGCGCAGGTGTTTCTTCAGATCTGCAAGTGCCGACATTTGGGCTTTCCTTCACCCGGCAGATAATGCACTGGGCACCATCATGCAACATTTCTCATTAAAAATTCATGCAAAATGCTGTGGGGATTCACTAAGAAAAATGACCTCAATCAGCCTTTGTGTTTCTGCCCGTTATTCTTCGCGGCGCCATCTGGCGACTCAGGGTAGCGCCTTGGGCGTGTTGTAGCTGGTTAGCGCTGCGCTGACTGACAGCCGCACGCTCACGATTCTGAACAAAATTGCAAAGCAAGCCGCCTGGTGCCTACCCGGCAGCTCTGTATTCAAAAGCCTTTTTCCAGAGTGGCGACGCCAGATAGCACCTCTCTTCGAAGTGCGCGTGCTCAGTAAGCGTTACATCTTCCAGGAGCCCTACCCAGCAGAGCGGCCGAAGAATCTGGTTCCAGATCATGCCAGGGACCCGGTCATACGATTCCGCCGGATCCGGCAATCCAAAGAGCGCTTCTCGCAAGGCGCCGCAGGTCACGCTGCGTGCGGCTTCGACGTGCAGCAGGTTGAGGTAAAGGGCCCAGTTATCGAGACGAGGCTCGGGCAGCCGCGACCCGGCAGCGTGATCGACCCGGAAAAGGTAGAAAGGCGCGATCTCGTTAAAGAGATCGCCAGGAGCCCCAGCCATTGCCCTGCCCGCTTTTGTTAGCCTGCAGGTCAGCTTTTCGTGCCGGATGAGCTTCAGGCTCAGAAGCACGAAGTGCAGTGCCTCGAGCGGCGGAAAGTCGTATTCGTTCAGCACCTTGCTGACGAGGAACAGCTTGTCTTCTTCCCAGCCCGGCCAGGCGAACTCAGCCGCGGCCCAGTGGACGAACCTGCGCTGGAACGCCTTGCCTTGAGTCAGTCCGATCGTTTCGTGCTGGGCCAGATACGCCAGCACCTTTTGTGCGGCGCAGATCATCGGCGCGCTTGCAAGCGCCGGCTCATCATTGGCGAGAGGTTTGGTCAGGAGCATCCTCATTTCCCCCGATCAGATCCCGGACTTCGCATGACAGCCGGTACGCTCAAGCTGCAGCCCTCCAAGGGTATGGGGGCCTGCTCGTTTCGTGCCGCAATGCAAAGGCTATTTACTCGGGCACGTTTTGCCAACTTCGCTCCGAAGCCGAAGGCCGGGGGTCCGGCTTATCAACCCAAAAAATTGACAGGCTGGTGCGGGATCGACCGACCAGAGCGCGACAGTCCCGAAAGGAATTCACAGCTTTTCACGAAGCCTCCCGGGAGGCTGTTTATTTTTTGCTTACTCGCGGACCCCTCGGAAAAAAGTAAGCAGACGTTTCGCTCTCGCGACCCGCCTGAACCTGCTGTTTTTATTGGGTTCTTCTGGAGCGGGCGAAGAGATTCGAACTCTCGACCCCAACCTTGGCAAGGTTGTGCTCTACCACTGAGCTACGCCCGCATCCTGAAGTGGGTATATCTGCCGCGAACGACAGAGCGGTGGGAATAAGCGGAAGGCCTTCGCTTTGCAATACCCAAAAACAAGCATGGCTGCATCGCCGCCGGAAGTCCTATCCGCGCAAGACCGCACGGATCTGGTCCGGGCGCACTTCCCGGCCTTCCGGGTCGACAAAGGCTGCGCGGATCGCAGTCTTGGTGCCGGCCTTGGTGAAGCTGATCGGCGGGGTCTCGCCCTTGCCGATCCACACATCGCCCCATTGCGTCAAACCGATCAGGATCGGACGCAGGGACAGGCCCATGGCTGACAGCACATATTCCGGACGCGCCCGCTTGCCGGGCACTTTGTAGGTTTTGCGGGTCAGAAGCCCTGCGTCCACGAGGATCTTGAGCCGCCCGGACAGGACCGTGCGCGGACAGCCCAGCTCCGCCTGGAAGTCATCGAACCGGCGAACGCCGTATAGCGCCGCACGCAAAATCAGCAGCGTCCAGCGATCACCGATGATCTCGATGGTGCGCGCGAGATTGCAGTTCTCGGGCGGAATCGGTGAACGGCGGGCAAGCGGAATCTGGCTCATGATTAAGTTTTGTAAGTGTTCGGAATCGAAATCCAGCCCGTACCGTCACCGGATTCACGAAAAGGTCAGGGTTCTGTCATCCCTTCGTCTTGCGCCAATGCGACCCGGCCTGTCTGGTCAAACGATTTCGAGGCCCTGATGTCCCGCATGATGCCCGTCCTTGCCTTGAGCCTGATCCTCGCCGCATCAGCCTGCGCCGCGCCGCCCGAAGACGTGTCCGCCCCTGCCTCCGCAGCCGGCGCGGACAACGTGGCGAACCTCTGGAATTTCGGAGCGGCAGCGGATGGGATACGTGCGGCCTCTTGCGACGAGGGCGGCGCCCCGATGCGCGGGCTGCTGCCGGTCGATCTGACGGTCCTGGCGCTGAACGACAAGCAGACCGAGGTTCTGGCCAGCCGCGTGCCCGAGGGCGCAAAACTGGCAGGAGCCTGGGAGCTGACATCGGCCGACCCGAACTTCGGCGGCCTGTCGGGCCTTGCTGCCGAGGATGACGCGACCCTGCTCGCGATTACCGATGCCGGCGGCTGGGTGAAGCTCGGCCTGGCTGGCGGCGCACCATCGGCCGCCACTATCGGCTATATGCGAGGCGCGGACGGCGATTTCCTTTCCGGCAAGGGCGCCAATGATGCCGAGGGGCTCGCCGTGCGCGACGGTATCGCGCTTGTCAGCTTCGAGCGGGCGTTCCGCATTGAGGCCTTCGCCGTGGGCACCTGCGGCGCGGGCGCGAAAGCTGTGGAAATCGCGGCGCTTCCCGACGCGTTCGACGGCACGAAGATCGACTCCAACGCAGGCCCCGAAGCGCTGGACCTGACCCCGGCCGGGCACCTCCGGTTCGGCTTCGAAGCTGCCTCGGACGGTGTCTCACCCATCGGCACGGTTCGTTCGGACGCGCCTGCCGCCTGGTCCGGCGCGGTCGCGGCGAACCCCGACGGGTTCGCCCTCGTGGCGATGGAAACCGTCAGCCTGCCCGGCGGCGGCGAGCGCGAGATCTACCTCTACCGCGCCTTCGATCCCCTGCGCGGCGCCCGCTCGGTGCTGGTCTGGGGACCCGGTGTGAATGACCAGATTACCCTCTCGCGCCCCGTGCTGACCGACAATTTCGAGGGGCTCACGGCCCAGGTGCTTTCAAGCGGCACCGTGCGGCTCTGGATCGTGTCCGACAACAATTTCACGAAAGCGCAGCGCAACCTGATTTACGCGTTCGACATCACGCTCTGATCCAAGGGCCCTTCCCAGCTGCCCCGCGGCCCACTACATTGAGTGTTCACAAGGGCTGCGACGCGCGCAGGGACTGATCTCCAGCGACCTTACTTACCGTCAGGGAGTTGGCACTCTGGTCGGGGCTGTGGCCTCGGCTCATCCGGCACCCACCTAGTCTCTAGGTCGACGGGAGTGAAATGTGCCCGGCGGCGATTGCGGTTCTTGTGTCCCTTCTTCGGTGACGGCGCGACAAAGCCTCGCTAGAAGGCCCCATGAGCCTCGAAGATGACAAGACGAACCTGCGCCACCGGATGCGCACGTTGCGCGCGGAAGCGGCAGCGCGTGATCCGGATGCGGCCGAGAAGCTCGCCGCGATCTTCCCGATGAAACTGCTTGAACGCTATGGTCCCGTTGTGTCGGCCTACGTGCCGATCAACGAGGAGCTGGACCCGATGCCGCTGCTCGAGCGTCTGGCCCGCGCGGGCGCCGAGACCTGCCTGCCGCGCATGACACCGACCGGTATCAGCTGGCGTCTCTGGTCCCCCGGCGAACCGCTGGAGCGGCGCGGCTTCGGCCTGTCGGAGCCGCCGGAGGATGCGCCGGAAGCGATCCCGACCTTGGTGCTGACACCCCTTCTCGCGTTTGACACCCAGGGCAACCGGCTAGGCTACGGCCGCGGGCATTACGATCAGGCGCTGTCTGTGCTGCGCGCCAAGGGCCGGGCCTTCGCCTGCGCGGTGGCTTATGCGGCCCAGCAGATTGACCGGGTACCGTCCGAGCCGCACGACCAGCCGCTCGATTGGGCCGTGACCCCGATCGGTTCGGTTCCTCTGTTCATGATGCGCAACCGGGCGGCGCTGACCACGCCGGCGCCAGACGACGGTTCCGCTGCCTGAAGTCTCTCGTACGTTGGCGCAGTTTTTGCTGGTTATTGACCCGTTAACGCGGGGAAAGCGGACTTGGACGGGCGTAAACCAATCGGGGGATCACTCTGGCGGCGCGCTGATCGCAGCGCCGACGCCCTCGTACTCGCGAGTTGGGCCGCCGTTCTTGGGCTGGCGCTGGTTTTTCTACCCGGCTCGGCGGCCTTCAAAGGCGACACAGCCAAACCGGCAGCGGTCCAAATGGCAGATGCGCCGCAGGCGGCGGACCGCAAGGTTAATTCACCCGATTTCTATCCTTGGGTTCGCCCTGTTGCACCCGGCGCCGCGCAAGTAGCGGCCGTCCCTTGGACCGCACCCGAGAAAAAGCGCGGTGGCGGTTTCCTGACCCGGCTCAGCGCACCCTTGTCTGACGCCGTCTTCAACGCGTCAAACCACAGCAACGCCGATAGCTCCTTTTACGGCGCCGATTGGCAGGCGGACAATATCGCGGCCCGCAACGGTGCTTTCCTCGAAGTGCGCCGGGAGGAGAGTAGCGGCCTGCCCTTCACGGGCGCCGAGATGCAATCCTCGGAAAAGTATGGCTACGGCCGATACGAGACCGTGATGCAACCGGCACGCGGTTCTGGCGTGGTATCGGCCTTCTTTACCTATACCGGCCCTTGGTTCGGCGATCCGCATGACGAGATCGACATCGAATTCCTCGGATCCGACACGACCAAGGTGCACTTCAATTACTTCAAGAACGGCAAGGTCATTAAACCGGCGACATTCGACCTGCCATTTGACGCGGCAGACCGGCCGCACCTCTACGCCTTCGACTGGCGCCCCGACGGCATCACCTGGTACGTGGACGGCGTGCCGGTCTACGCCACCGAAACCGGCGATACCGGTGTGCCGACACACCCGAGCAAGATCATGTTCAGCGCCTGGACGGGCAAAAAGCACATGGAAGGCTGGCACGGGCCGCGCACCTTCCGCGATGGCGCGGGCGCGCAGTTCAACTGCGTATCCTTCACGCCCATGGGGCATGAAGGGCCAAAATGCAGCGATTCCTATTTTGCGGGCCCCTTCAAAGGCGGCGCAATGGTCTCCGGGCTGCGCTGAGCGAGGCTCAACCCTTGGCTTGGCGAAGGACTTCCTCGCGCGCGACCGGCAACAGCCGGGCCAGTTCGGTCTTCACATCAGCCTCAGTTCGGGTGATTCCGGCGGCTTTCAGGTCGCCGAGCACTTTGCGGATGATGTCGCCGTCGCCGGCTTCCTCGAGATCGGCCACAACCACGCTTTTCGCGTAAGTCTCGGCCTGATCGCCTGAAACGCCCATCAGACCGGCCGCCCAGAGGCCCAGAAGCTTGTTGCGGCGGGCCGTGACGCGCATCTGGGTCTGCTGATCGAGCGCGTAGCGGGCTTCCTCGGCGCGTTCACGATCATCGAATGAGCTCATGGAATGACCCTTTTCTGAGGCTGGGATTGGCTTGTTCCGGCTCATATAGGTCTGCACCCCGGGTGTTCGCAATAATTGTTTCTGCCTCCGGATTGGCGTAACAGTCCGGCCTTCAGGAATGCTGGCAACCGATTCCGGTGCCGCCAGGCGTTCCTGACTGCAGGAAGGGGCCGGCTAAAAATGAGCAAGCGGCGCGTCATTTATGAGGGCAAGGCCAAGATCCTCTACGAGGGTCCGGAGCCAGGAACACTGATCCAGTACTTCAAGGACGACACGACGGCCTTCGATGCGCAGAAGAAAGCCGTGCTCGACGGCAAGGGCGTGCTGAACAATCGCATCAGCGAGTTCATCATGACGCAGCTGAGCGCGATCGGCATTCCGACCCACTTCATCCGCCGCCTCAACATGCGCGAACAGCTGATCCGCAAGGTCGAGATCATCCCGCTGGAAGTCGTCGTGCGCAACATTGCCGCCGGCTCGCTGTCGACCCGCCTCGGCCTCGCCGAGGGCCACCAGCTGCCACGGCCGCTGGTCGAATTCTATTACAAGAGTGACGCCCTGCATGACCCGATGGTTTCGGAAGAACACATCGCGGCCTTCGGCTGGGCGAGCCCGCAGGAATATGACGACATCATTGCGCTGGCCCTGCGCGTGAACGATTACATGTCCGGCCTGTTTGCCGGCGCTGGCATCCGCCTCGTCGACTTCAAGATCGAGTTCGGCCGCTACTTCGAGAACGATCACGACATGCCGCGCATCATGCTGGCCGACGAGATCAGCCCCGACAGCTGCAGGCTCTGGGACTACAAGACCGGCGAGAAGCTGGACAAGGACCGTTTCCGCCGTGACCTCGGCGGGGTGACGGAAGCCTATGCAGAAGTCGCGCGCCGCCTTGGGATCATCAAGGAATCGGGCGACACGGACAACGTCGTAAGCTTCACTGGGGGCAGCAAATGAAGGCTGTGGTTCACGTCTCGCTCAAATCGGGCGTTCTCGATCCGCAAGGCAAGGCCGTCGCCGATACGCTCGCCCGTATGGGCTATGGCGAAGTCGAGGCTGCGCGCGTCGGCAAGGTGATCGAGCTTGAACTCGGCGCCGGCGTCTCGAAGAGCGAGGCAGAAAAGCGCGTGAAGGAAATGTGCGAGAAGCTGCTCGCCAATACCGTCATCGAAAGCTACAGGATCGACCTCGTCGCCTGAGGCGGCAAGGCACCTGCTTCCATCTCCAAACCTGATGCTTGCCACCGCTCCAGCGGAGGCTTTCCGTTCGCGATCGGCTTGCCAAAGCACCGCGATGGTTGACGAGGGATTCACGATTCCGATGCCGTAGTGAGCGAATGATCACTTGCAAATGACGCCAGGGGCTGTTATGTGAAGGGTGTAAACCGGAGACCTATCCGAATGGCCAAGTCCGCCGCCCTGCCCCCGCCGTCACAGGACAAGAAGCCGCGCGTGCGCAACGCAAAGCCGAAGATCGAGCGCGCGGCGCTGAAGCTTTTCATCCACGAAGGCGTGGACGCCGCGACGACGCGGGAGATTGCCGACAAGGCCGGTGTGTCCGAGGGCGCGCTTTACCGGCACTACAAGGGCAAGGATGAACTCGCCCTCGCCTTGTTCCAGGCGACGCATGACCGTCTGTCGAAACTTCTGGCCGAGGCGCTGACGAGTAACGGCAGCCTCGACATCAGGGTGCATGCCGCCGTGACCGCCTATTGCAACCTGGCGGACGAAGACTTCCTGCTCTTCTCCTTCCACCTCGTCTCGATGAACCGCTACCTGCCCTATGACAAACGCCGTGAGGATGACCCGGTCTCGATCACCGAGCGGATCATCAGTGGACTGATGGAATCGGGCGTAATCCCTAAGGGTGACCCGGCGCTGAAGGCCGCCATGGCGCTCGGCGTGGTGATGCAGGCGGGGCAGAACAAGATCTACAACCGCCTGCCGGGCCCTCTGTCCCAGCACGCGCCGGCCATGGCACGGGCCATCCTGGCCGTGCTGAAATCTGCCTGATCCTTCGCCTACGGAGCCTCTTTCGATGCGCGGCAGCCTGTTCCAGATCGCTTACTATGCGCTCTCGGTTTTCTACATCCTTGCCTCCCTCCCCTTTCTCGCCTGGCCGGGACACGGGCCAGTACGGGCCATCATCAAGAGCTATACGCGGGCAATGAACCTCGCGCTGCGTCTCATCGCCGGCATCCGGAAAGACGTGCGCGGACGCCATCGCTTGCCGGAAGGCGCGTTCGTGATCGCGTCAAAACACCAGAGCTGGGGCGACGGCTTCCTCGTCTATCCGGAAGTGCCCAACCTGGCCTTTGTGACCGGCGACCATCTGGAGCGCTTTCCGCTCGTCTCGGGCATCCTCAAGAAGCTCGGCGCCATCGTCATCGACACCTGCGGCGGCGGCGAGAAGAAGGCCTCCTCCCTCGCCAACGGCATGGAAAAAGCGAAACAAGATGGCCGCCGCGTGCTGATCTATCCCGAAGGCCACCTCGCGCCGGTCGGCTATCATTTCCGGTACAAGTCCGGCGTCTGGCACATGGCCGAGGCGATGGGCGTGCCCGTCGTGCCGGTCGCCACGAATATCGGCGTGTTCTGGCAGCAGCAGGAAAAGCCGAAACGCAGCGGCACCGCCGTGATCGAATTCCTCGACCCAATCCCGCCCGGCCTGCCAAAGGACGAATTCATCGCGCGCCTTACCGAAGCCGTCGAAGCGCGCACTGCGGAACTCGTGGCGGAAGCCACGGGCGAGCCGATGCGCCGCGCCACGCTGATCCCTGACCCGCCAAACGGCATGGAAGCTAAACCGACGGCGGATAATCTTGCGGCTTACGAGAAGGCCTGATCTCGAGCCCCGTCTCTTTTGAGAGAGGGATTCAAGGCAGCAGTGCCGACCGCCACAGATCGCACTTCGCCTCGAAGCTTCTTGCCGCGTGGGCGGGACTGGTAGACGGGAGGACGTGCACCTCAGCATTCGCAGGCAGGAAATGCGCCGCATACCTCCGAAAGGTCGCCGCCGCCTTGGCACCGTTGAGGCCGATTCGGCGGATCGCCGGTTGGGCCGCGAAGAAGGCGGCAAAATCGTTCGGCACTTCGGAGCGGATGTTTGAATCCAGGCTGCCTTGGCGTTCACAGGCCTGCAGCACATCCCACACGGCAACGCCGCTGGTTTTCAGCGCCGTCACACGCTCCGCATACGGCAGGTGCGGGCCCGCGCCGAACAGCGCGCCCATGATCGGCCAGAAAACGTTACGGGGATGGGCGTAGTACTCGCCCGCTTCAAGCGACGCGACGCCGGGCATACTGCCAAGGATGAGAATGCGCGCATCCGCCGCCGCAACCGGCGCGAAGCTGCGGACGATCATTCCGCCGCGGCGGGGACGATCGTGACGCTTTCGCCGCAGCCGCAAGCGTCGGTCTGGTTCGGATTGCGGAACACGAACTTCTCGTGCAGCGGCGTGACCTCATAGTCGAGCTCGCTGCCAAGCAGGAACAACACGGCCTTCGCATCGATCACGATGGTGACACCATTGTCTTCCACCACCTCGTCGAGCGCGGCAGGCGCGGCGGCATAGTCCATGACATATTCCATGCCCGCGCAGCCGCCATTCTTCACGCCGACGCGCAGGTAACCAAGGCCGCGCTCATCCATGATCTCCCGCACGCGCGTGGCGGCGGCATCGGAAAGGCGAACGGGTTTCGGGCGGGGTCGTCTGGCCATGGTCTTTAGATGGGGGCTCGCGCCGCCTCCTTCAATCAGAGCATGTTCAGCGCAAGGCGCGCTTCATCGGACATGCGGGCGGGAGTCCAGGGCGGATCGAAGGTCAGGCGGACCTCGACATCGGCCACGCCTTCAACTGTCTTGGCGGCATTCTCGACCCAGCCCGGCATATCGCCGGCCACGGGGCAGCCGGGCGCCGTCAGCGTCATCTCGATGTCGACCTTGCGGTCATCGTCGATATCCACCTTGTAGATCAGCCCCAGTT
>Ga0315901_10001275_pt1 | contig 36553 bp, 27 predicted proteins | sample LakEriMetagenome_10_FD_203761 | JGI IMG/M metagenome (GOLD analysis project Ga0315901, IMG submission 203761) | Freshwater fungal communities from buoy surface, Lake Erie, Ohio, United States - Buoy 2 MA116 | ecosystem: Environmental > Aquatic > Freshwater > Lake | place: USA: Lake Erie, Ohio...
ATGCAAGAAGCAGGTGCAGAAATCATTAAAACAATCCCAGTATTATCTGATATTACTATTTCAGACGCATGGACCAAATGACAAAACCTCCAACAGGTTATTACAGACAATTATTAAGTAGTTCTTATCCTATGATAAGAATTGCACTTACTCATACTCCTATGATAGGAGTTACAAAGATTGATAATGATAATGTTCTTAATGTATTAAAAGAATCTACAGATCCTTACGCACAGTATTATATCAAAGGATTGACAGAAGGTTCTATGGTTACTATTGTAGAGAATACTGATAGAGATAGATACTTTGCAGTAGGTGAATTATATTTTAGATCTTAATGCATGTTGAAAGAAGTAAGACGCAAGACATTCACAATACGTGAAAGTGGACGTAGTACTGACTTTATTTCTCCAAGCTTCGGGCATGGTTGTCTCTATAATTGTACGTATTGTTACATGAAGAGACATAAGCCCGAAGGCTTGGATATAGCTACAAATCCTGAGAATATTCTTACAGAGATTGACTCTCATGCATGGTTTGCTGTGGTAGATAAGCCTAATCAAACTCATGAGAAATATGTAACTTATGACATATCATGCAATGAGGACTTTGCGCTCCATGCAAAGTTCCACAAATGGGAACAGATATTTGATTTCTTCAAGTATCATCCTATTGCTATGGGTTCATTTGCTACAAAGTATGTAAACCCTTTGCTACTTAGCTATAATGCTGAGAGTAAAATCAGGATTAGATTTAGCTTGATGCCTCAAGACTATTCAGATAAACTGGAGCCAAATACCAGTAAAATCATAGATAGGATTAAGGCTATTGACAAATTCATTGAAGCAGGATATGATGTACACATAAACTTCAGTCCTGTAATAGTACAGCCTGATTGGATTGCACAATATAGACAATTGTTTGAGCTAGTAGAGGAACATGTCACTAATAAGCACATAGTAAAAGCTGAGGTGATATTCTTAACTCATAACAAGCACAAGCATGCATATAATGTAGCACACAATCTACCAGGCGAAGAGTTACTATGGAATCCCAAGATACAAGAAGGTAAGATCTCTCAGTATGGAGGGGAGAACATAAGATATGAGCATAATCTAAAAGCAGGCTTTATCTATCAATTCAAACAATTGCACAATGAAATCATACCTTGGAATAAAATCAGGTATATATTCTAAACTATGAAAGAGGATATATTACATTCCGCATTAAAAGAAGTCCAGCTGTATGGTAATTTTGAATCCCATAAAGCAGAGATTGATGCGGAAGATCTTAGTTGGATTTTACAAATCTTATCTACTAATCTATATTCTGATCCTATTGGCTCACTCATTCGTGAGTATAGCTCTAATGCATGGGATGCTAATGTAGAGGCTGGTAATAGAAGTAAACCTATTGAGGTAGGTATTCAGACATCTGCTGATACAGGCAGTTATTGGTATGTGACAGACTTAGGTCCTGGTTTGTCACCACAAAGAATCAATGAGGTATACCGTAAGTTCGGTAAATCCACTAAAAGGACAAGTAATGAAGCCATAGGTATGATGGGCTTAGGTAAATTCTCTGGCCTGAGTTATACCAATGAGGTATTCATTTCTACTCGTGTTGATGGTATGCAGTATGAGTATCTTATGCATAAATCTGAAGGTGTTCCTCAGATTGACTTGCTTGTGACTAAACTCACTGACTTACCTAATGGTACTACAATAAGAATTAACATCAAGTCATGGTCTGATAAACTAGACTTTATAACTAAGACCAAACAACAGCTTGCATTCTTTGAAAATGTATACTTTAATATTGATTCAGAAAATGTAAATGAGAAATTCAAGATTGTAAAAGCAAATACATTTACTTACTCAAGCATAGAATCAAGAGGCTTACGTCTTAAGATTGGTCCTGTATCTTATCCTATTGATTGGACTAGTATTAAGAATGATTTTAAACTACAGAATGTAGCAAGTGATTGTACAGGTATAGCTATTAACTTTAATATAGGTGACATAGCTATTACTCCTAACAGGGAATCTATACTTTATAACAAACAGACTTTAGAAAACGTAGAGGCTAAGCTTGTAGAATTTCGTAATGAACTTCTCATGCTCTATGAAAACCAAAGTCATGAGTATGAAGATTTAGAAGACTTTGTATATGCTCTTAAGTTTCCTATAGTTACTGTAGATACTAGACGTATAAACATCAACAGTCTTATAAATCCCCATACTAATAAAGTATATCCTAAAATCAAAGACTTGCCTATTGAGTTTAAACTTGATTCAGTCGGTGATCTATTCTTTGGTTATGCTGTTACGCAGCATATTAGAAATGGTAGAAAGTCAGACTCAAACTATTCAAGAGCTATTCCTGATCTTAAGAAAGCCTTAAACAATAGTGTTAAGTATTTATTTGCTAAAACACTTCTTGATCCTAAGCACAATAAGTTCATAGCAAACAAGTTTAAGCAAGACTCATGGTATGTAATACGTAAAACAAGGTATATCAGGTTATATCCTAGCAAGGATGCTCGTGGAGTACTTAACTATTATGAATTACTTTCACTTAGTAAAGTACCTAAAAAGCAATGGCGTGAGACTATCAAGACATTCCAAGCATGGCAAGATAAGTATGTCACAGAAAATTCTGTAATATACGAGGATCATCCTCCTACAAAGGAATGGTTACTTGCACAGAAACAAAACAAGGTACAAACTAATGATGCAAAGAGCCTTCGTAAGAACGCAGGTAAAATACTTGTAGAGTTTCCTGAGAATAGAGGTACTTGGACTTATGCTGCTCCTATATTCAGGAGTGCTGATATGTTGATAGCTAAGCTTTCTTCACAAAAGTATTTTACAATTTATGGTACTAAGGATGACAAGACTGCTCTAGGCTATTTATATTTCTTTACACGGTTAGCACATCCTAAAGTCAAGGTAATGATAACTGCTAAAGCAAATCATAAATACTTATCTCTTCTTCCTTCTTATATCCATATAGATGAGTTTCTGAAAGGTAAAACTAAGCTATTCAGGTATTATGCAAGTCTGCTGAAGTTCACTCAATTCTATGGTAGTAAATACAAACGATTGTATGAATGTAGAGAATTGCTAAAACAGCTACATACTCCTAGCCATGAAATAGTAAAGCAAGCTGGTGAATTGAACGCTACTATTGATGAACGTATACCATTCTTTAGAAAGTCATGGAATGCTGATGAGCGTGACCAATTTGCAGAAAAGCTGCTTACTACAGCTAGTGAAAATAATGCTTATGACTCTAACATAGAAACTTTGATTAGTCAATTAGAAAAGATAAATAAATATGATTTTATCACTTTAATTGAGCCCTCAAGTAAATATGGTACTAACAGTTATGAGAAAAAGCCTGCTGAATTTGCAAGGTTTGTAGCTAAAGCAAAAAAGTGTAAACTAGATCTAAAATATTATCAAAATGACAGAACAGCTGAAGAAAATACTGGAGAATTATAAGGCAAAGAATATAGTTTATTCTGAAGATTTCTTTGGTAATGAGATTGTACCAGGTGATGTAGTATTAGTAAATTGTAATACTATTTTTATTCCTGGATATGTAATAAGCATATCTGAAAAATCAATCTGTGTAACCTGTAGCAGAGGAACACATAAACAAGTAACGCTTATTACTAATTTCAGGGAAAGAGCTGGTAAAGAGTATCTTGATGCAGAACTAAAAAATCAAACTTCAACAAAGCGTATATTTGTATATAGACAAAAGAACAAAATTCCATTTATCTTAAATCTCACTAAACTCAACCTATATGAAAATTCTTAAAATCGACTCAACTGTAACTGTGATTACAGATGATGGTCAAGTTATCAGTGCTCAATGTACTGATGAACAGTTTAAAGAAGTTTATGCTTTTGTCAGGGCCAATGATGTGGAAGCTGTGAAAAACATGCTGGTACCTGAACTATGTGCAGAGGAGAAAAAGTTTGTACAGAAGAAACACATTGTTGAGAATATCTTTACTATGACTAAAGATATGCCTCACTTATTCAGTGTTACAGACAATGCTTTGTACAGACAAGGAATTGTTTTGAGCGTGCCAGAAGAGTTGGCTCTGGCTTATGTAGAAGCTTATCAGGAATATCTGGAAAGTATTGAAGATGGTATTCCTTTGGCTGACTTTGAAGACAGAGAAGACTTTCAAGCTATTGACAGATTCTGGATGTGGTGCAGTCTTAATCCTAATGCAGAGAGTCGTGAGGATCTGTTCAGGTTCTTACAGCATCATGAAATGCAGATTACCAATCAAGGTATGTTCCTGGCTTATCGTAGAGTAGTTTCTAGGAATGCTGAGAACAAAGGTCTTGTAGGATTTGTATCAAGCAATTATGTCAAGGTAAAAGCTAACTGGAAGAAGAGTCCAAAGTCTTATTATGTGTATGAGAAAGACGGTATGCTTCAACTTGTACATATGGATAGTGTATCAGATGTAGTAGGTGATGATTATACCTATACGTACAAAGGTACTCTTGAGCAGCTCTATCTTGACTTACCTAATCTTATGCAAGAACAATTTACAGATGCCCATACTAAAACTATGGACTATCGTATTGGTGTAGAGGCTAGGATTCAACGTCACCAAGGTAACCAATCCAATCAGGTAAGCTGTTCTAAAGGTTTGCACGTAGCAAGTAAAGCTTATGATTATTCAGGCTTTGGTGATACAGCAATCCTTGTAGCAGTAAATCCTATGGATGTATTGGCTGTACCTCGTGGTGAGGATGGTAAACTGCGTACCTGTGCATTTACTCCTGTCGCAGTGCTGGAAGTAGATGAAGAGAATAATATCCTGCAAGATGAGAATCTTGACTTCTCTGACATCTTATTTACGCATTACGAAGAGCAAGTAGATAACCTGCGTAGCATGCTTGAGAATAACTCAGCTTATGAGCTGAATGTAAACCACATTCTTAACGCACCTAATCAATTCATGCTTGATACAATCTTAGGCAATCTAGAATCAGCACAAGAAACAATTAACAACAGAACAAGCTACTTATAACCATGCAAGTAAAAGTCTATAGAGAACCAGAAAATGAGCATTTAATCTTAGATGAAAATGCATTAGCTGAGTATCACAGATTAACTGAAGAATTAGGTATTCCTGCAGTTAAACCTGAAAAAGTACCTAATGTATATCAACCAATAAACTTAGCACAAGCTAGGATTCTTGGTGCATTATGTCCTATGTCTGTAAAGATTACAGCTTACACTAAATCAACTATTCCTGTTGAAGTATTGCAGAGTATCAAGTTTGCTCAAAACATGGAAATGTTTGATTGGATGGAAGTATGGTATGATGATAAAGCTCCAGATCCTATGATTATTGGTAAGTCTTACCAAAGTGAAGAGGATCGTGTTAAAGGTTATAACTGGAGAATGCATCATACTCTTGTAGCAAGATGGGGTGATTGTGCTTATGAGTTTCTTGAGTTACTTGAATTAGGACGTCAAAGGATTATACAAAATCTTACTAATGAAGCTAAAGAAATAAAGCAATTAGTAGATATGTTCTTGGCAGAACCTGAAGTTCATACAGAAAAGTTTATTCAAACTGGTACAACAATCTACAAAAAATAATATGCTAGACAGCAAAAGGGATGAAATCCAAAATGCTGCGGTAGATACCTGGGTACAAGCGGGTAAAAAAGGTACTCTTAATCTGAGTACAGGTATTGGTAAGACATTCTGTTTTATCAAAGCCACTCGCTTGTTACCTAAAGGTTCCAAGATTCTATTCTTAGCAGAGACTACTCAACGTGAGATTGATTTAGAGAAAGACTTAGCCTTCTTCAAGAAGCTGTTTAAGTATGATCTAAAGAAGACTCATCAGTTGACTTTTCTTTGTTATCAGTCAGCTTATAAACTGGTTGATCAAGAATGGGATTTTGTATGTGCAGATGAGATTCACTCTTCTCTCACACCGCAATACGTACAATTCTATAAGAATAATACGTATAAACATATCATGGGGCTGTCTGCAACTGTAGACAGGAATACAGCTTATCTTGATGAAGAGGGTAACCAACTGACTAAGGGGCTATGGGTAGACCAGATTGCTCCTGTCTGCTTCAAGTATAACCTCAATCAAGCTGTAGAAGATGGGACTACTAAGAAACTCAGGATGTTTATTATTAATCATGGTCTAGACCTTGTAAATAAGAATGTACCTGCAGGAACTAAAGCTGCTCCATTCATGACTACAGAGAAAGAGAGTTATGATTACTGGGATAACCAGTTCAAAAAAGCTCTGTTCTTACCCGATGGTAACATGAAGACCTTTAAAATTAGGACTACCTCTGCAGCTAGGGCTAAAGTATTGTATACTTTACCTAGTAAAATCAGAGAAGTCTTAAAGCTTTTACAAGCTGTTAAAGGTAAAACCCTAGTATTTGGTAATAGTATAGAAGCATTATCTCTGGTAACTCCTAATGTAATTAGTAACAAGAACTCTGAAAAGGCAAATGCTCAGCTTAGGCAAGACTTTGACGCAGGGAAGGTTGATACTATAGCTTCATTCAAAATGCTAAAGCAGGGTGCTAATCTCAAGGATTTGGACAATACCATTCTCATGTCTTATTATTCTAAAGAATTAGATATGATTCAAGCTATTGGCCGTCAAAGAGTTAACAATAAGACGGGTAATATCTTTATTTATGTCACTTCTGGAACTCAGGAGATAAAATGGTATAGGAAAGCTATGGAGAATATTAACAATTATGAAGAGATCCACTGTAATTCCACGGACGACTGTATTACAAAATACAGGGCAATCATTGAAGAAGAAACTCAAAAAAGCAAACCAGTTGGGAAAGCTTCAAAAGTTCAATCAGCTTAGTAAAATGGAGTCTGAAGATAGGTTCTTGATGTACAAAAATCTTGGATATGTTTGAACTAGTTATTATCTTTACCTTGCTATACATATTGTGTAAACTACATAATGTGCATATCATCAAACACAAGTTTCAGGGCATTTATCTATATTACGAGGTCAAGAAATTTGACATGTGGTATAAGGAATTTAAACCTATTGTAAAGAAGATAAGGCTTTGGGACTTAGACTCCAAAGATGAAGAACCACCAATCTTCTGAGACCTGTTTATATTGCTTTGGCGCAAAGGAGCTTACTAGAGATGGTAAGCTTCCTGTGCCTTGCCCCTTATGTCAAGGGGGTAAGCTATCTGAGAAGGAATTGAAGAAAGCCAATAAAAAGCTTAAAATGTACACTAGATTCTTGGAAGATGATAATTAACATAGACTTGGAAAGTCTGTGCACTTCAGACCTTAGCCCTAATGAGTATGCAATCTTGTATTGTATATATCAGGCTAAAAATCCAAAAGATCATTTATGTATTCCTGATACTGACTATTATCAAATAGCTAGTTCAGGATATTTGAGAGAAAACCCTCATTCAGAATCTAACTTTCCTTACTCTCTTACAGGAGATGGGCTTGCACTCTTTGAAAGAACAGACAGTTTCTCTAGTTTTGCAGAAGAATATCGCAACTTATTTCCTAAAGGAGTAAAATCTGGTAATGGTACTCCAATAAGGGGTGATAAACAAGGTGTAATAAAGAAGATGGAGTGGTTTCTTCGTATGTACCCCGAGTTTTCCAAAACTACTATTCTTAATGCTACTAAGGTTTACATTGATCAGATGAGACAGAAAGGCTATGTCTATATGACACAAGCTGATTATCTCATACAAAAAGACAATGGTTCAAAGCTAGCTGCATTATGTGAAGACTTTGACAATAAAACAGCACATATTGTAAAGTCAGGAGAACGTAGGATATGAGGATATACCAGAAGGTAAAGCAAGAAATTAAGAAGAACAAACAGCTGAGATTGGATGGAGGATACACCTGCATCCCTTTTGTTCTGTTGCCTAAACTGGGGCAAGTAGTACCAGGTATTGAGCAGGAAAAGTATTATCTTGTAACTGCTAACAGTAAAGTAGGTAAGACTAAGCTTGCTGACTTTTTGTTTGTTTACAATCCTTATGAGTTTGTAACAAACAAGCACAGTGATGTAAAGCTTAAGATATTCTACTTCTCATTAGAGGTAAGCAAAGAAGAGAAGCTTAGCCAATTCTACAGCTATCTGCTGTATAAGAATCACAACATTGTAATATCCCCAGAGAAACTTAAGTCACGCTTTGAGAACTATATTCTTGAAGATGATATAGAGAAAATCTTGGATACTTATGATGCTGAGATGGATAAGTTTGAGTCTATGGTAACTATTATAGACAATGTGAAAAATCCCTTTGGTATTTACAAACACATGAGGGATTATGCATATAGTAATGGCGTACATTATGATAAAGATGGTAATGTCATTCCTGTAGAAGCATTGTTAAGTGATAACCCACAGACTAAAGAGAAGGCTAATCTTGCTATAGCTGACTATAAGGCTAATGATCCTAATGAATATGTGATTATTGTAGTAGACCACTTGAGTCTGTTGCATACTGAGAAAGGCCAGGATTTATGGACTACCATCTTTAACTTTAGTAGTAAGTATTGTCTTGCTATGCGTGACAGATGGAGATATATTCCTGTAGTTATTCAGCAGCAAGCTGCAGATCAAGAGAAACAACAATTCACTTTCAGAGGTGATAGTATTATTGCAAAGCTTAGACCAAGTCCTGACGGTCTAGCCGATTGTAAACTTACACAGCGTGATGTAAATGTAATGTTTGGTTTGTTTGCTCCTCATAGGTACAAGATTGAGAACTATGAAGGGTATGATATAGACAAACTAGGAGACAATTACAGAGAGTTCAATGTAATGTTAAATCGTAATGGTTCAGGATTTATCAATATAGACTTATACTTTAATGGGGCTTCTAACTTCTTTAAAGAACTTCTTCCAGCTGAAAAAATGGAAGAAAAGCACTACAAATCAATTGCAGCAATCAACGCAACAGCTAAGTAGCCTTAATCCTGAATTTACAGAAGAAGAAGTTACTCAAATGCTTGCAGACTTACGTAGAGACTTAGATGCTTATAAAAACAGCATAATTAAGTTTAAAGAAGAAGTAGAAGACATTACTGAAAGTTTCAAGAATAACATTAGTACTACTATAGACATGGTAGATACTTTTGAACCTACAGCTCCTGTCTTTATTACTCGTAAGATGGACAGTATTCTTGACTTTATTAATTCTTGCGATCCTTTGACTAAGGATAGAGTACTAGATGCATTGAAGAGTTCTTCTGCAGATAAAGCTTTATTCCTGACTGCTGTAAAAGATGATGTAAAGACTTATGTAATTCTCATGAACATAACCAGTCTTCCTGAAGAAGAAGGATTAGCCTTGGCTTATTCTACTGATCTGGACACTCTGAGTTATTTTCTTGCAGAGCTGACTACTCTTAGCGAAGATGACGTAAAAAATGAATTTAAAGATGGCAAAGAAGAGTAAACTTGAACTACTAGACTGTGAACGAGTAAATGACCTGCTTATAGATGAATGTAACAGGATTAAAGAGTTACTTGTAAAGAAGAACACAGATTATAACAATTCCTTGTATGCTAAAGCTCCTTTATTTGAGATTGACCCAAGAGTAGGGTTGATGGCTAGAATAAATGATAAGCTTAACAGAATAAAGCAAGTAGGATTGACTGATGCTACTGAAGACAGTCTAGATGATCTTATAGGTTACCTTATCCATTTAAAGATTACTAACAACCTAAATAAATAATCATGATTACAATTAAAGACAAGTCACTGGGCAAGTACAGTGTGGTAGAAGACTTTCAAGGCCTTAAGGTTCTTGATGAAACTGGTAAATCTCTGGTAAAAGTAGGTGCATTTGAAGAAGCTCTGAGGTATATTGCCTCTAGACTTATCCTAGACAATGATGCTACTTATACTTTATGCGAATATACTCGTAAGAAGAAAGAAGTGTATGATGCTATTGTAGCAGCTCAAGAGGCTGATCAACAGGTAATTCCTTTTGAAGAAGTACAATAATCTTAAAATGTGTATAGATGTCTGACAAAATTGTAAAACACGAACAAGACACAGCTGTAATGCCCCGCAACGAGATGGAGCAATTACAGTTACTTATTGACTCTAAAGTCTTGCCTGCAAATGTCAAGACTATAGAACAGGCCTTTGCTATTGCTCAGTTCGGTAAGGACTTAGGCATGAAGCCTATGCAGGCTTTTCATCAAGTATATTCTATTCAAGGTCGTCTTGCTCTTAGTTCTAAAGGTCTGGGTGCTATGTTGTGGGCCAATGGCATCCAATATAAAACTTTACAGGACTTTGAGAAAGTTGACAAAGGAGACGGTAAGAGTGATTTTATTACTACGATTGAGTTTTATCGTGGTAAAGTCACAGATCGTGCTTCATTTTATTGGTCTGATGCAGTCCGTGCAGGATGGACTACAAAGGATAACTGGGTTAAAATGCCTGAATAGTTTGGGCATTTAAAATTGGGTGAATTGCTGGAAAGCTAAGTCAGAAATGATATGCCAATCAGCAGCCAAGCTACTGAAAGTCAATTAGTAAGTAGAAGGTTCAACGCATAGACAGTGAGTAGACTAAACAATAATCTGTCCACGAGTGCCCAACATTGAATATATTCTATTATCTTTGCATTATGGATAATATCTTATGCATAGAAGAGGTTTGGAAACCAGTTGTAGGTTATGAAGGTTTATATGAAGTATCTAATTTAGGAAAAGTTAAATCTTTACCTAAAAAAGGTTTTAAAAAAGAGGTGATTAGAAAAACAGGCATGGATGTAAGGAATGGGTATGTAACAGTAATGCTACGTAAAAATAATATTCCTTATACAAAAAGAGTTCATTCTCTTGTAGTAGAAGCATTCTTAGGAATAAAAACTACTAAAAAATTAGTCGCTAATCATATAAACGGTATAAAAACAGATAATAGGTTAGAAAATTTAGAAGTAATTTCTCAAAAAGAAAATATCAAACATGCTTTTAAAGTAGGATTAGTTAAAGTACCTACTAAAGATGCACGATATAATTCTGTAATAAAGGAAAAAGATTTCCCTAAATTATTAGAGTTATTTAAGACTGATATGACTTCTAAAGATATAGCTAAATTATTTGGAGTAAATCCTACAACAATTAGTAGAATAAGAACAGGTAAGAGACGCTCTTACTTATTCAATGGTGATATATGCTGAACTTATAGGAAACTATAAGAACTAAAGGATAAAAAACCTTTAGGGTAACAAATTGAAACATATGTTATACGCAAGATGTCTTGCTCTAGGTGCTCAGCGTATTGCACCAGACAAGATCCTTGGTCTGTATACTGTAGAAGAAATGGTAGATGTAACCAATGCCCCTGGTGTATCTATCAATGATGAAGGGGAAGTAACAATTAATCAGTAAGCTATCATGGCACAGAAAGAAGTATCAATGGGTGCATTTATTGCAGCCCGCAAAGAAGGAAAGACTGTAAAAGAACTTTCAGATCAGTTTGGCATCTCAGCAGCTAGTTGCAAAAGCATTATCAAGCAATTAGATCTGCCTAAGCGTGCAACTAAACCTGGGTTCGTACTTGTGAACGACGTAAATCAAACTTCTATCTAATTATGGCATACGGTAGTAAAACAACCTCAGACGGCAAACAAATTTCAGCTGATGAGACACGTACAAGTCCTCTAGTAGGCATTGTTAATGACTGCACCATTAAAGGTGTATTTGAATTGAATGAAGATAAGTCTGTGGCTAGTATCACTTTTGTGCAGCCTAATGGTACAGAGATTACTCACAAAGAGTGGTCTAGTACTGACCCTGCAGGTATTGATGATACTAATCGTCGTGTAAAGCACATCTGCACTAAATTCATCGGAGAAGCAATGTACAATGCTATTCCTGAGGCTACTAGCTTTGAAGATTTCTTCAGTAAAGTAAATGAAGCTATTGCAGGAAAAACTGATGGTAAATACCGTGTATTGTTTCACTATAACAATAAAGGTTATGTGACTATACCAAGGTATCCTAACTTTATTGAGTCTATGACTACCAACCCTACCCGCATCACAGTCAGCAAGTATGTAGCTGATAGGCTTGTAAAGCCTACAGCTCCTAAGCCTGATCCAGAAATGGACATGTCTGCTGATGCACTTCCTTTCTAAGTGTCTTTGTGTTTCTATTATTAGTTAGATTAGGGGCGGGTAAAACCGCCCCTTAATCTTTATACTATGTACGGCAAACCAGTAAAAGAACTTACAATAGATGAGATTCTATCTAGAGTCTCAGAATGGGACTTATGGTCTTATTATATCCCTGGTGTACAGCTCAAGAAGAAATTCAAGAGTCCACTACGTAAGGATGAAGAGCCATCTGCTTCCTTGTTTGTAAACAGACAAAACTCTATACTTTTTAAAGACTTTGGTACAGGTCAAACAATGAATATCTGGTCTTTCCTGCAGGCTAGATACAATGTTACCTTTAGAGAAGTTTTGTTACTGGTTAACAATGACTTCAATCTAAAACTAGGTAGTAAAACCCTGAAGATAAAGCCTTCTATGGAACTCTTTGGAGTAGTTACTAACCATGTAATAGAGCAAAAGGAACCTAGTACCATTAAAATAAAGAGTAGACCTTGGTCTTTAAAGGACAAAGAGTACTGGGGACAGTATGGACTTACCGTATCATTCCTAGACTCTCATAATGTAAAACCTTTACAGAACTATTGGGTCAATGATTATTTAGTATACTGGCATTCAGACAGTAACCCTGCATACAGCTATGAGTTTGGACGAGGTAAGAGGAAAGTGTACAGTCCTTTTGCTAAAAAGTTCAAGTTCCTTACTAACGCAGGAGATAAGACAATCCAAGGCCTGGATTATCTTCCTAAGACTGGAGAATGTTTAGTAATTACAAAGAGTTATAAAGACGTCCTTGTGTTACAAAGTCTTGGTTATCACTCAATTGCCCCACAAAGTGAGTCTATGACCATATCATCTGAGATGATAGATAATCTTAAAAGTAGGTTTAAGCACATATATCTGTTGTATGATAATGATGCTACAGGTAAAAAGTACAGTAAAAAACTTTGCGAGCAATATAGGCTTATGTCTATATTTGTTCCAGAGCCTATTAAAGATATATCAGACTATAGAAAAACATACGGTATAGTCAAAACAGTAGGTTTGCTAAAAGCCCTTCTAGATGAAGACAGAGAAAGAGAAGAAGTCACAAAAGGTAATTCGTTCTAGGCCTAAGCCTAAGTCTCCTAACTCAGGAGCAAGGGCAAGAAGAAAAGGACATACGTATGAGCGTAATATTGTCAAGTTCTTTAAGGATCTAGGATTTGAGCAAGCCAAAACTAGTAGACTAGGAAGCAGATTGCTTGATGCTGCAAAGGTGGATATATGTGATATACCATTCAATGTACAATGCAAGGCAGTCGAAGCGCACATAGATTATTACAAATTGACTGAAGAAATTACAGCTGAGGTCAATAAACTTGTGCCTAAGAGAGCAGAGTATCCTGTAATAATCTTTCACAAAAAGAACAAGAAGACTAACATAGTAATGACTATGGAAGAGTTTAAGAAGTTCTTTAACACAATGTGGAGTAACAAATTAATTTATGACCATTACGTTTAGTAGTCAGTACAAAAGAGAATGCTACGATGCATTCAGATATTCTCCATATATTAATAAAGTCATGGAGTCTCTGGATAGTGGTAATTCTCCTAATCTTAGGTCTTACATGGATGCATCTATTGATGATTTACAGAATGAGATAAATCAGCCAATAGGTGATGGTGAGCATAGCATCCATAATAGCAGAGTACAACAACTTAGATTGATGTACTCTAGCTGGTATAAGTTATTTGAATTATTGGAAAGTCAAGACACAACAGAATATGAACTACTTCCAAATACCAGCAATTAGTAATTCTTCACTCAGTACATTTAATTACGACCCTTCGTATTATTACAAGGTACATGTAACCAAGGAGCTTGTAGATAGAAAAGAAAGCTCTTCTCTTACCTTTGGTTCATTGGTACATTGCCTTATACTAGAGCCTGAAGAAATACCTAACAGGTATGTAGTATCCACGTTAAATCCAGAGGACAAACCTGCTGGTATGATGCTGGACTTTATTAATGCCCTTCTTCAATTTGATATTGTAGATGATATTAGCATAGATGCAGCCTATGCAAAGTCAGGCTATAAGATCAGTAAAGAGAAGGTGCTTGAGTCATTTAATAAGTCTGCTAATCAACTCTACTACAATGAGATGTTTAACAGCAAAGGCAAAAGCCTTGTTTTAAAGAATGAGTTTGATCTTGCTACACAATGTGCAAACATTGCTATGCATAATCCTCAATGGCCTGAAATCTTAGGTGAGTATACTTGGATTACACACAAAGAACTTGAGATACTGTGGGAAGAAAATGGCCTGCAGTTTAAGTCAAAGCTAGACCATCTTTATATAAGAAGGACTGGTGATACTTTGTTTGTCAAGTACTTTGACTATAAGACAGACAGCCAAAAACCTGTATATAAATACATAGAAACATTTGAGTATTGGAAGACCTACAGACAGATGGCTTTTTATGAGAAAGCTATTAGGCAGTGGGTCAAACAAGAATATGTAGATATTCCTCATGTACACATTGTAATGTACCTTGTACCTATTGATGTGATAAGGTGTAAATCCCTTATCTATAACGTAGATAAAAGTTACATTGAGAAAGGTACTAAGGAAATAAACGAAGACCTCAATAACTTGTTATGGCATATAGAGACAGGTAAGTGGGAATATCCAAGAGCTACATATAAGCAATTGGAAAGTTCTTCTAGTCTGACTTTGTTTGACAAGGAATATTATCTACATTTAGGACTCAATAAGCTGAACATAGCATGAAAGAGTGTATAAAGAAAATAGATGAGTTTCATAAAGCATTCAAGATTCATTCTGAGAGTGTTCCTACTATACCTGATACAGCTACAGTACAGCTCAGGTATAAACTGGCACTAGAAGAACTCCAAGAATTCATGGATGCATGTCAAGTTGAGGATCCAGTAAAGGTATTTGATGCACTTGTAGACCAATTATACATTCTTTTAGGTACTGCTCATGTCTTTGGCATGGCAGATGCATTGGAAGAAGGTTTTAAGGAAGTCCATAGGTCCAACATGACTAAACTGGATGAGAATGGCAAGCCAGTATATCGTGAAGATGGGAAAGTAATTAAGTCACATCTTTATGAAAAGCCTGACCTTGCTACAGTTTTAGGCGAAATATATTCAGTATAGTAAGTATGAGGAAGACCAGGTTTGAACCAAAAGAAAGGAACAAAGCCTACATCTTTCTTCCTCCTATGCTTGATATAGACCCTGTATTTATGCAATTGCATCTGTTGCTAAATGTATATTTATCTTCAGATGATCTCCCGGATGTAAAGAATTCCATATTCTTACATTATGAGTATCAAGATTTAGAGGGGTCCTTTGCAAGATTAGAAAATAATCTTAAGAAGAACTTGCATTTCAGAGGTATGTATGAACCTGATAAGTACACTACCATATTCTATTTTCATGTCCCCAAACACTGGTTTGATGATTATCTCCTGTTCTTAGATAGTAAGTACAGTAAGATTTCTGAGACATTGAAAAAGAAGATTCTGAGATTCTACAATCTTGGTTCACACTCCCAAGTGTACAAAGTGCTTTACAGAGATATAGAAAGACGTAGAGAGCTAGAAGAAGAATTAGATGTAGAGCTACCAGCTGAAGCAGAGGTAGCAAGTGCATTAGACTTTAGACAAGAGAGCTACACAGAAGCACACAAAATAATCCACTTGAATAAATCCAATAAAGAACTCTGGGAAATTTAAATTAAGTAATGCGGAATATCATAGTACCTGAAAGTGCCCTAGAAACTTCCGATAAATTCAAGCAATGGTTCTCTATGATGTACGCTGAGTTATTTGGCGACCCTTTAGTAATGAAGCTCCAAAGAACGGGCTTTCCTAAAGATCCAGAGAGAGCAACAGCATTGCTTGAAATGATGCTAAAACATGTAAATTTGATATTGTTTGGTGATCCTAACTTACCGTACTTTAAGACAAAAACTAAAAGATTCTCTGGTAGAATATCTGATGTATTAGCTGTAACTGCTCATCTTATCTTAGAGCAGTACGCAATACAGCTTGTAGAGCTAGGGAACCATCTTAGTGTAAACCATGCCACTGTTATTTACTACCGAAAGAAAGTAAATGACAGGCTATGTGTAGACAAGAAGTTTGCATCTGCGTATATAAGAATCCTTCTTAGTATGCAAAGAGCAGGTCTTATTGATACAATAAAGATTGCTCACCCTGAGCTATCCAAGTTGTTAAAAGTACATGGTGGAGTACTTGCTGAACTAAAATAGTGTGTGTGAAAAGAGAAGGAGGCCCGTAAGCCTCCTTTCTCTTTTATTAGTAGCCCTTCTGGCCTCTTATTTTTAGACGTTATCTATTATAAATATTCAACTGTTCTTGAGGCATTAAGGTTCTTTGTACTGAGGCAAGGATAGGCATAGCATCATAAAACTTCTTTTCAATCTTATAATCTCCCTTCTCGTAAATACCAGATTTTCTTTCGTATTGTTCTGAGTAATTAGGCAGCTGGCCAAGAAGTTCAATCATATTTTCTACACTAGTCTGAGCTACTGTAGGGCTTTTAGTAATACGCCACATTTCAGGAGGCCATACGTAGAACATAATATCTCCAGCCATTCTACGTGTAGTCAGCATAAGCATATTAGTAGTCCAAGAATTTTCCTCATCATCATCATTAGCAGCATTACTAATCATTAAGAACACAGTCATAAGTCCAGACCATGCAAGAAGATCAGTATATGCTCTGTACATATTCTGTTTTTCATCTAAAGACATTCCTTGGCCCATCAGCATTTTAAACTGCATGTTCTTTACGTCTGAAGTAATAGCACGAATAAAAGTATTAAAGTATCCTTGATAAATATCTCCTCCTTCTATATCCAAGTATCTACTACTAAATCTACGCTGCATACCAGTATAGATCCACTTTCTGAAAAGCATCATAAGTTTACCATACCATTTTCTTTGGATTGTAGGACTATCAAATTTATTGTAGATACCATGTAGATCTTTATTCATCTTATGCAGTTTTTGCATAAAAGCAAATTGATCTTTCTGTGTCCACTTTATACTAGGTTTTAATTTACCATTTTCATCATAAGCATCCCAAAGACTAATCTCATTACCCTCAGCATTTTTAACTTTAGTAGCCTTCATCATAGCAATCATACCACTTACTTGGATATAATGTTCGCCTGACTTTTGTAAAAAGAATAAGCTCTTAGTACTAAAAGCTCTTCTCAATGCAGAACCTGATACTCTTTCACCAAACTCATCTACAAACTCTCCTTGAATAGCATCGTACAGCATTGCCAGTACTCCTACTTTACTAGTAGGTACACCATTAGCTAAGTCTCCTAATAATCCAGGGATAGCTCCCATGTATGTAGCTTGAGCATCAGCATAATTAGCAATGTTAAAATACTTACCTGCTATAGCTTCTACAGCTGTAGAGTATTGACCAAATAGTGTGTTGTTTATACCAGCACTCAAGTTGATAGCTAAGCTAGTGAGAGCTTGCCAATTTGCAAGTTTTGCTCCTACTTTATTCAAAGAAACATTTCTGCCGATAAGTTCCATACTAGCAGCAATCTCTCTTTCATCATAAATAACTTTATCTAGGAACTCTAGCAATGTTCTGTTTACACGAGTCTCTAAAGGTCTTTTCACACTAATATTATTTGTAATAGCCCGTAAAATGGGAACTCCAGATGCTGTAGTTTCTTGCACTCTTCTAGCATCTATATCAAGTGTAGGATTACCTTGAATCATGTCAGTAAGTAAAGCCACAACAGGTTGTATCTCATTCATCTTTTGATAGTTGTTAGCCATCTGGCTAAACATCAATGTAGACCTTAACAAGTCTTGGCTTAACTCATCAGTAGGCAACATATAATCTGTAAACATAGTAGGTACAAACTTTACAGGAGCCCCTGAAGGAGTTTGTAAACCATAAGCAGAGTCATATGCTGTTACATTTACACTGTCTTTAATATCATTCTTTACATTTTCCCAAGTAAGCTGATTAGCAGCGTATACCTTCTCAGCACCTGTAATTCTTATCTGAGGTAGTAGGCCAAACTTAAGCTGCTTTGTAATAGGGAGCTTATCATTAGCATCAGTATAAGCATTGTACAAGGTCATATAATAAGAATCATTCTTCAGTTTTTCAAACTTAGGATTCTTATACTTTTCATTAGGCCTGATAAACTCTCCTGTATAAAGAATGATTTTACCATTCTTTACAGAATGTACCCTTGAAGGATCAAAAAACTTTAGATTACTAGATCCTCCTGGATATTCTTCTAATACAATCTGTTTAGTATTTAGCTGAAACCATTTATTATACTCTGATATAGACATACTTCTTTTCTTTCTGTCCATAAGTTCTTGAGCATCTACAAGAGTAGTATTTTCTTCATACCATTCTTGTGTCTTTTTAGCAGCAGCCTTTCGAGATTCTAAGTCTATACCTTTAGTAACAGTCTTACCAAAAGTTCTACGGTCCTTTTCAAATTGATCGTATAAATACTCTTGATGAAATGCCTTACGTTTTACATAATCCCACACGTAAATAAGATTACCATTTGCGTCAATAAGAGGTTTTCCATTTTTATCTAGCTTAGGTATCCTTTCATATACTTCTACATCTGTTACATACTCTGCATTAAATGCTGCAGGATTGTCCTTAGGACCACCTTTAGCATTATATTTTTCCATAACAGTATTGTAAAACTCTATGTCTTCTTGCTGTGCTATAAACGCTTGTTCTTTTACAGCAGCTGCTACTAGACCTGTAATAGGGTCTTTACTATTTGCTTGAGCTCCAAAAGTTTCTTCCCAAAAAGATATGTCAGCAGTAGCTGTAAAAAGCATTCTTTTTATAGCATCTTTACTAAGCTTCCATTCAGATTTATTACTAGCTTCAAGCTGTGAATTGACACGTTCTGCTGCATTAGTAAGCCAGTGTGATACAATTTCTTCGTGTACTTTTTTAAAGCTGCGTATCAAATCCCTACGTCTAGCCATTACATTACTAATTATAGCCTGACTAGGATCATTCTTATCAAAGAGCTGTTCCGCACTTTCTAGGATAGTGTATACACTAACAAGGTCTTTAATCTCATTAGTTTCTGTAGCTAGGTAAGCAATTTCTTGCTGAGTCATATTGTCAAGACCTCCTTGGATCTTTTTCAATATGCTTATCATTTTAATTTGTGCTTCAGTAGTATAGTCATTAGCCTCACTAAGCATATCCACTACTACACCAACAGTATAGTTACTCTCCATTTTTTCAATAAGAAAGTTTATACGTTCTACACGAGCTTCATTACCTTTGGTACTGCTGTAAATAGCTTTCTGGATTTTTAAACTATCCAGCAAAGACTTACGAATACCAGTAATAATAGTCTGTTTTTCAGAACCTTTCTTTACCTGAGGTGTAGCGAGAATTTTCTTAGCCTCTTCTACGCTATTCGGGATTTCTTGCCCGTTTCTATAATATACTTCATCAGCAATCTGCTCATTATATTCTGCTACGATTGCTTTATATACAGGATGTGATTTGTTTGGACAAGACATTATTTACACATTTTATTATATTCTTCTACTAATAATTCAAATGACATGCGTGGAGCAAGACTTATTTTTAACCCAGCTTTAGCTTTAGTGGTCTCATCAACTGTAGGATTATTGTATATCTGCATGTAATATTCAGCAAGTTGTTGCCTCATCTGAGCCTCGTTAAGAACTGCTTTATTTTCAGGTGAAGGATTAGCTTTAATAGAAGCAGGTAAAGGTGCAGGATTAAACATAGACATAGAACCAGTCTCACCTGGAATAGTACCTAACTCACTTTGATCGAAAGGTTTTAACAATCCGCCTAATCCTGTTGTAGGCATTTTTACAGCAGACTCTGCAGCTTGTTGGGCTATTTGTAAAGCTTTAAGATCATTTGTTATATCCTCAGATCCTGTAGGTACAGACATAGCAGCATTAGCATCCTCATTTATCTGAGCTGCATTTACTTGTTTAGCTGCAAGCTTTCTTTGTAAGTGCTCAGTAACTCGTTCCTTTTCTTCCTTAGTCATAGAATAAGTTATAAAGTTATCTACATTACTACCAGAATAAGTCACTGGTTCATAGACAGCAGAAGCTCCATTAAAATTACCAAGTTCTGCAGTACCTGTAAGAAAATCAATATTTTCTATAGCTACACCGTTGATACTTTTTAGTCTATATAAAGTTCTGGTTTTTCTAGGACCGTACTTTAAATATAAAGGAAAGGAAGTACTTCTATTACCATCTTTAGTATCTATGGCTCCTAAGTCATCATGCCTAGAATTACGTACTATACGTGCTTCGTCTTCTGTATAACCTCTTATTTTATCTACTACTGGAAAGTGTAATTCATTTGTAGTAGAATCTACAAACGCATATGCAGAAGTACGTTTATTAACAGGTAATGCAAATACTGCACGACTATTGTTAATATCAGTAAAGAACCTATCCATAAAATCTAACATAATCTGTTGCTTAGTAGCACCAAATCTATCATTAAATTTAGTAGGATCCATAGTGTTTAGAGCATCCATAGAAAGCTGGATATTATCAGAGATAATCTTAAACCTATGATTAGGGATGTAGCTTACAAAAGAGTTATTCTTAAACTGCAGACTATTTCTAGCCATCTCATAGAAGAACAACTCGTTTGCTAAAGCTCTACCTTCAGCGCTATGATTAAATAGAGTATCAAAAGCATCCAATACTTTACCAGCAAACTCTTTCTGGTTCCTAGTATTAATGTTGATAGCCATAAAACCTGTAGTCTCTGACTCTTTGTAATTGATTAACTTAAAGAATAAGTTATTACGCATCTCTGGATACGTAGTTACAAAATTATCTATTTTATCCTTTAACGTGTTACCTTTTTCTGCCAGCTCTTTATACAGCAATCCTCCAAAGTCAGGCATAGGGCTAGTCATGTTAGTTGCCCACCATTTTCTAAATGCCAGACTGTTTAAATAACTTTCAAGGTTACGTCTAAAACTTCTAAGAGCTTTTCTACGTACAGCTGTTTGTACCTTACGTATATTGTTATTTACAATAGTCTTTGCTTTTTCTACAAACTCTGTTTTAGATACAAAGACTTTCTTAGCTATGTCTTGCTTCTCAAAGAATTCTGTAAGATTAGCTCTTAAGAGTGGATCATTTTGGATAATAGGTAACAAGTCAAAAGGTACTGTACTTACTCCAGCAGCTGCAGCCTTCTTAGCATCTACTCTTCTTGGGTCTATGTGGGTAAAGTAAAGCTTGTTATCTTGCTTTACTACCTTAATATTCATATCTTCTAAGTTTTGAAGTAGCTGATCATCAGCTGAGAAAGATCTATCATTCTCTGCACCACTAATACCCTTAGTCATTTTAATAAGAGCATTAGTTTTATTCAAGAAGATTTGCTGGTCATTAAGTTTAATATAAGCCATCAGCATTTTGTACTGCGCTTTATAATAATCAATGATAGAAAATCCTGGAATAACTGCACTTTCCAATCTACTATAGTAAGTCTCTTTATTAGAATCTAAAGAATATGCTTTACCTAAAGAACTATATGGTAAGTACTTTGTAAGTTCTTCATAAGTAAGCTCTTCTTGCAGTAAATCATTAAGCTTAACTTCAGGGTCATACTCTTTAATCTTTTGAATTAGCTCTTCTATAAGACCATCCTGTGTAGCTTTGACGCTCTTATCCTGCTCATCCAATGTCTGAATATTATAAGACTTAGTTTGTTTTAATAGTCTTACTACATATTCATTGTTGATTAAAAGGACCATTTGCTTCAAAGGAACACCCTGCTGTACTCCATAACTTACTACACCTAATGTTTCAAGACCTAAGTTAAGTAGCTTGTTAAACAGGTACTTACTGTTATCTGTCATAGAAGAAGTAGCAGTAGACAAAGTATCCATGATACGTACTGTGCCTCCTTCTTTTGATTTAGTCTCAGAAGCTTTAAACTTATCTTTAACAATACCAGCAGTAGTCAGTCCATCTATTTTTACACCTTCTCCAATTAATGGTAATCCGAATTTAGAGAAAGTAGCATACTGTTGAGTAGCATTTACTGCTGCACCAATAGCAATAGAGCCTGCTTTATTTGCACTGAAAGCTTTAATCAATCCGCTTATAGAAAAAGTAACTTTCTTTTTACCATAGTCTAAGCCATCCTTTTGATAACCTAACAACTGCATTATTTCTGGTAATACTTCATCTTTAATCTGACGAAGGGTAGCTGGAGTTAGACCAATCTCTTTTCTAATATGCTCATTTGTAAGAAGGGCTGTTTTATAATCAAGCAGCTCATTATTTAAAGCACCTATATTAGCAGGCTTTTCTTTATTGAAAGCTTCTTCTGTTGTAGGCATATCCAGTTCTTGCATAGCATACTTTACAAACCGCTCTTCAATTTGCTCTACAAGCTTTGTAATAGGCTCTAGCTCTTTTCTAACTGCCTTTATGTCTTCTAAAATTTCTTTCTCAGCAGCCCTACCAGTAAGTATAGGTAATACAGAATCTTCAGGATTATCCAGGTAATCTAGAATTTCTTGTCTTTCTTTATACCTTTCTCTAAGCTCAGTTTTCTTTTGCTTCTCTAGCTTCTTAGCCTCTTTAAAAGTTTGAGCTAAGGAAGAATTAGATTTCTTTTCTGCTTTTACAATACTAGCTACAAAAGGATTATTCTTTGTGTGCCATAATACATATTGCTGGAAAGCACTGTCTTCTGTATTACCATAAGCCATGAACTTAGGTCTTCCATTTGCATCTTTCTTTACATAATGATCCACTCTATGAATATAGAATGAGTCAATATCAAAGTCAGATCCTGTAAGAATGATAAGCTCTTTAGGGAAGATTGCATTAGAACCCATCTCAGCAGGAAGAATGTCTACAATCTTTAAGGCCATAGCAGAATGCTTATCCTGTGTAGGAATTCTCACACCTAACATATAAGCAATTTCTTCGGGAATTTCATCACCAGGTCTAAGACCAAACTGCTCTGCAAAATGGAATGGTAAGATAATTTCTGCATAGCGTCCTATAATATTACCTGCAGCATCATACCTAGGTTGATCAAATGCTAACTCTCTAGTACCATATTCAGCCGTCTCGTATTTATCAGGGTCTGCTAAGTATTGCCTATTAGTAATTATTTTACCAGTGCTTTTATCAAAGATTATATTATGTCCAAAGCCTGATTGTAATGTAGTCTTGTAGCCAGCAATCTTTTGACTAAAAATCTTATTAAAGTGAGCATTAAACATCTCCTCAAACTTACTGACTACATCTGGTAAGTTGATATTATAAATAGGAGTACCACTAGGAGTAGTCTCTAAAATACTTAGCAACTTGTCAGAAGCTCCTGATTGTTCAAGAGTCTCTTTAAAAATAGAAACAAGCCTTTTAAGCTTAGGAGTTACAACTCCTTGCTTTACTTCTGATATAAAACTCTTAGTAAACTTTGCAAACTCTGTGACACGCATTCCTAAAACTTGGGAATACATTTCATTGATTTGCCCTATAGTCATTTTCTTACCATTAGGTAAAATCACTTCTACTGAAGGGTCTTGCTCTACTGATAAAACTTTTAAAAGCTGTGTAGGATCTTTTATGTTTAGTTTGTTACTAGGATTTTCTTGCTGTAACCTAAAGTAGTCCCTGTTTATAACTTGAATCTCTTCTTTATAAATGTTAGGTAAGCTGTTATCTTTATTAAGCATAACAGGGTTTTTGATCATCTTCTTACTCATAGAAGGAGGACCCATTAAATGGATTTTAGTAGGACCATCTTCCATTTTAGAACGCATGTCATGTAACCACTCTTTACCTTTCTGCGCTACCCAAGTATCAATACTATAAGACTTACCGTCTTTAGTAGTATAAGTAACTTTCTTACGACGAGAGGTCTGTGACTTTTGTAGAGGTGCTATAGATAACTTAAGGTACACATTACCATCATAATAAACCATCTTAAGAGAGTTCATCATGATTTGGTTCTCTGCTAAATACCTTTGATCACCTGCAGTTATTTCTTTACCTTCTGCAATCTTATCGTAAATTGTATGACCTCTTTCAGTCATTCTTCCTAATGAAGAATAAATCTCACGGAACAGCTCTGTAGATCCATAGCCTTGTGCATCAGCTACTGCAATCTTACCGTCCTTTAAAGCTTTCTTAAGTTGGTCCTCAGTCAGCTCATTCTTAAGCTCAAGAAACTCTTCACTAAATTCTGTACTGTTTTTCTTATATACAGGAACTATTTTAGTTGGTCCTAATGCATAAGCATCACTCTTAATCTCATCAAAATCAGGAGTAATGTATGTAGCAAAATTAAAGCTAGTTTTCTTTACACCTCTGAATGTAACTAATGAAGTATTTCTACCAGAAGCATTCCTACCTTTATCACGCTTAAACTTATCAATAAAATCTTTTAAGGTAAGCGCAGGATCTCCTTCTAACATTTGGTTAGCTGCTAAATTATTCAGCATGTTAGACAAGTAAGTCTGCTTGATGTTAGTCCTAAGATTATCTGTTACAAAAAGCTGATTAGGATTATCCTTTTCAAATGTATTAGAATAACCTGCAGGTAGCAAGATGTTTTGTAAAGCCCCGTTAGGACCTTTTCTTAAAATACCTAGCTCTACAAGTTCATCAATATGATCATCTATTTCTTGTTCTAACCAAGCATTTAGACCTGTCTTAAGTTCTTCTTTAAAGCTTGATAAATCTTGAGCTTCAATCATCTCTTCCATCTTAGCTTGAGCCATATCACCATAGATGCTTTCAAGAATTACTTGATTGTCAGCCCAGAACTTAGCAGCTCTGTGTTTATCTACAGGACCATAGTTGTAGTTAAGAATTCTAACACCGTTAAACTTACCATTTTGGTAACTCTTAATCCTTCTGTGTTCACGTTCTAACTCTTTATACAATGACTCTAAATAAGAATCATTAATAGTCCCAGTCTCTGGATCTACAGCATTGATAATCTCTAAAGATACTGTGTCTGCTGTATTACCAGACTCCATTACAGTAAGAAGAACTGGGCGTTTAGAAATTACTTTTCCATTAGCATAAACTGTCTCTTTAGTTGATGCATATAAAATGTACTGCAGCAAAGCAAACTCTCGGTCTGTCATACGTCCATATGTCACACCTTCAGTTACACGAGCTTCTATGTTTATCTTATTTTCTTTTGTGTCTGCTTTATAGTCAATAGATCTTTCACGTAAACCATCAATACGAGTTACTTTAAGAGTGCTTCTAATAGCATCCCAATTCTTAGAAGTAAGCAAGTAATTGTCTAGTAGATACTCAAACATAGGATCTTGCTCAGCCTTCTTTTGAAGTTCTTCATAAGTCCAATCTTCAGAAGTAGCAATTTCAAACATTTTCCTGATAGTGAAAGTATCAGTTTGCAAGCCGTAAATCATCTTACCCTCTGCGTTTATAAACGTAGAAGGTTCTACTGATTCATCAAAAATAGCATTATCTCTAGCTATGTCTTTAGCTCTAGTTACAGCTCCTTTAATACCAGCATCTTTCTTTTCTTCTCGTCTAAAAGGATTAGCCTTGTCCATTTCATAAGACAAAGCTTGTAAATGCTCAAGAGTCTGAGTAAAATCAGTACCTAACTTATAAAGGTTTAGCCTACTCAATTGTCTTTCTGACTTTACCTGGAGATTAGGATTAGCTAGTAAAAGGTATTTAATGTACCCTACAGATAAATCTAAACCTGCTATCCTAGCCTGGCTTTTAATTTTTAGAGCTTTATCTACTAACTCTTGTTCTGTAAATGAAACAACGTCTTCTGATAAAAGAGTAATTACATTTTGAATAGCAGTCTTCTTAGCAGTTTTATCATTAGGAGACATATCGTAGTTATTAGCCCAAGACTCTACTTGGACTGTATCTACGTCTCTTACATTTGATTTAATAGGCTCTATTAATGAGCCTCTAGGATCATCTTTTTTCTTATTAGGTCCTGCAGGATCTACAGAAGCAAAGTAATAATCTACATTCCAAAGGTTAAAAGCTGTAGCAACCATTTGTACCTCAGCTTCATCCTTCAGTTTTACTCCACTAAGATCTGCTTTACCTGTAACAGGGTCACGTTTAATACCCACAGACTCAAAGAATCTTGCAATAAACTGGCTCATTTCACCTGGAGTATCCAGTTGATCAGCCATAATATCCAATACTTTGTTCTTATCTGCTTGGTTAGCAGTTATCTTAGATAGGCCATTATATACCTTTTTAGGATCAACTGCTACTCTAACTGGTATACCTTCAAACTCTTCAATGTTAGTACCTAAGTACTGATTTAGAGTAACCTCATATACAGTAAGAGCAATCTTCTTTTTTAGTTTTTTAGATAAGCTACCAAAGCCTCCTATCTGTTCCTGATTTTTATCATAGTTTCTTTCAGGACTATCATCAGAAAACTCAGTATCTGTTACATCTAAAGTAGTCTCATCTACATTATACTTGTTTAGAGTCTTCATTACTTCAGACGCTAACTCTTCAATAGATGCTTGGTTAGTGTACAAGTATATGAGATCTTGATACCTTTTAATACCTGCTACATCTTTAGATGCAAGAAGAGTTTGAGCAACAGAACTTTGAGGATTAAACTTCAACCCTTCTTTTTCTATTACTTTTAGGATAACCTCTTCTACATTATCATTATCATAAGCTCCAGTTTCATCAGCAGCAGTTTTATTCAGCTGTTCTTCTATAATATCCAGTACTAAAGAAGCAATTTTATTTACTTCTACTGTCTGTGTAGCACTATCTAAATACCTGTGATTGCCTGTAGTAGGATCAGTATGAAGGAATATATTGTTATACGCAGGAGCATGACCATAAGCTGAAGTATCAAACCTATTGTTTACTTTAACTGCATTCTTGAACTTACCTTTTTCAATCTGTGCAAATAAAGTATCTAGTTCACTAGTCTGTGTAAAACGGAATAAGTTCTTGATCTTTTCAAACAATCTTTGTAAGAAAGTCTTCTTACCTTTATTGTTCATATAATCCTTGAACTTTTCAGCCATGTACTCTTCAAGGATAAGCATGTCTACTACTTCAGGTAAAAGTGTAGCAGCCTCTGGTGTAAGTTTTAAGTACTCCTGCTTATGCTTTACATAGCTTTTACCTTCTTTAGCTAACTGCTCACGAAGCTCTTTTTTAGCTATAGCATAGTAATTATTCTGCTCTGTGTTAGTAAGCATAGTTCTAAACACAGCGTGGAACGCCTCATGGTACTCAGTACCTACAGTAGCTGCAGCAAAAAGCTTAATTATGTTATTATTAAAATAGCCAAGGGTAGTTACACCATTAATAATATTAGCTTCTAATGCATCAAGTTCTTCTGCTGTAATCCAGCTAGGAAGGATCTTACGTAGATTAGCAAAAGCTGTAGCAAGATTAATACGTTCTTCTTCTGTTAATGTGCTACGCTCTACTCTTGAAAAAGCAGCAGGAGGTCCTGGTCTACTTGATTGTGTATTGTCAAATTGTACAGGAATATCTCCAGCTGTATTATCTGGACTAAACTGTGTACCTGTAGGAATAGGCGTAGAAGTAATAGTATTTAAAACACCTGTTAAATTAGTTTGAGGTCCTGTAGCACTATCAATAGGGTTTACTCCTGGACTAGATTGTGCTTTTTGAGCAGCAATAAGAGCCTCTAAATCTCTTTTAGCTTGCTCAATCTCTTCAGTAGAACTAGTTCCTTTAGCTGCTGACTGAACAGGAGCAGCAGTAACAGTAGTTGCTAACTTAGTACGTACTGCCTCTATATCAGAAGCTTTAGCTTGGTAGATTAAAACTTCTCTTGGGGTAAGCTGTACACCTTGCTTAATCTTACTAGCTATTGAGTTAATAATACTATCATTTACATTACCTGTATTTATAAACTCATTATATGCAGCATCTCCAATAACTTCTTTTACCACATTACCTGTCACAACAGCAGGAGCTGTTGGTTTTAAAGCAGTTAGTTCTGCATCATATTTAGCATTAATAACATCTTCTACGTTTATATCTAAAATAGAAGTATCTCCACCAAGTACAGTAACTGAAGCAGGTATTTTAAGCTCAGTTCCCAAGTAATCAAGTGTAAGATTACCATTAGAAAATCCAATAGGCATTCTTTCCCATCCTAATACATCTGTTAAATACTCTCTAAATTTTTTAAGTAGATCTTTTTCATTACCTCTAACTTTAATATAATTAGAAGGAGGAATAGTTTTTAATTGTTCTAAATCTGCTTTTATATTTCTTTCTATCTCTGCTTTCTTATTAGCAACAGGAGCAGGTTGAGTAGCTGCAGGAGGAGGTGAGCCTGCAGGTTTATAATCAGGAATAAGCACTGCTTCATTGAACCTGAATATAAGCTTCTGGTCTGAATTTTTAGGCTCTGTAGTAGAAGCAAGTTTAGATTCTAGATCTTGCACACTACTTAAAGATTGGGTACTGGTACTTGGATTAGTCTTAAATGCATTTACAGTAAGAGCTGTAGTACCTACAAGTGGACCTCCTGCTCTAGATAGAACAGCACGTCTATTTTCAAACTCTTCAATTAATTGATCGAATGTTCCTACCATACCTTCTATGTTCAAGAACATGGTAGTTTTATCTTCATTAAGTTGCCACCTTACTCCTTGGATAGTGCCTTCTTGAGGCTTATTTTTAAAGAAGGTAGGTGAACTAATACTTAATGAATACCCAGCTTTTCTTTCTTTACCTTGCTTGTCTTTACTCTTATAGTTAGGTAAAATCTTTAATCTAAAGTCTGAAGCATAAGAACCATTATCACCAAATGCTATGAACAACTTATTATTTATAGCATCGCTGATAGCCTTTCTTCCTTCTTTAGTACCAGGATCAGCTCCTGGAACAAGAGCTTCATTAAGTTGTTTCATCAACTCTACTCCATCTGTAAAAGAAGTAGAAGGAGTTAAAGCGGTCCATCTATAAGATACACCATTAATTTTAATAGGACCTCCAGGTTGTTCTACTAAAGCCCAGTATCTTGAGTAAGCACGGGTTTCAGTTTTAATCCTGTGTAGATCTTTAAATGCATCTACAAGCTCAGGCTTTACTACTCTTTGTCCAAGAGTTCCTTCAGGAGCACCTGCAGGAATTTCTACAGAGTAAGCATCTGTTTGACTTGTATTGTATGTGTTTATTTTCTCATTTTGAGAAAGATCAGTCTCTTCTTTACGAGCAGTATCTACAATTAAACTTTTACCTGCAGCATTTCTATATAAAGTAAATTCAGAAAGGGGTACAAAGTCTTGACCTACTTGTACATATTTAAACCTACCAGTAGTCAAGTGAGGTACTACTAATCCTAGCAACTCAGCATTACTGACTGTACCAAAATTACCACCTTTTAAAAACTTATCTGATGTTACATAATCATGAAAAGCTTTTGCTGCACTGTATGCTTTTTTAAACTCAGCTAAAGGATACTCAGGGTTATTACCAAAGTAAGACTGGTACTGCTGTTGAGTCATAGTCTCAATAGGAATAGGAGCACCTGTAACTTTATCTATGAATGTATCATAGAAAGTTATAAACCCTAAAGGCTTTCCTTTAAAAGTTACTACAAGACTAAACTCTGAAGCTTGCTTAGCTAACTTAGGATGCTCAGTTCCTTTTTCTGCAGAACCAAAAGGTATCCTACGTTTCTCTTGAAACCTGTCTACATCTAGAGCAAGGTAATCATAGAAATTTTCAGTAGCTAGAAGTTCTTCAAACAACGCAGGATCCTCAGTCCTAGTGACAACCTCTTGGAATTCTCTAGGTCCTTTGAACATGCTTTGGAAAAAAGCATCTAGAGTACTTACAGCTTCTTGCTCCTTAGCTTGACTTACTTGTGCAGAAAGTTTGTCTAGATCACGTTGAAACTTCTCTTCATTAATAGGAAACCCTAAAGCTCTAGCTTCTGCAATAACCTTAGCTTTTTCTGCAGCAGTATTAGCATTCCTATACTTAGTCTGCAAATCTTTTAAAATACTTTGCTTCTCTTCTCTAAACTTAATCTCTTCATTAAGAGCAGAAGCATACTCAAGTTTAGTTGCATACTCAGGACTTTGAGGGTCAAGATTTGACAGCTCTTTTTGAGTTTCATTGTAAAGATCTACTAAATCTTGATCTTCAATTTTAGCAATATCTAATTCCTCTCCTCCAGGAGTAACTGTAGGTTTAGACCTATCTTGAGTACCTACATTATTAATAATCTCTGCAGCTTCTTGCTCTGTTGTAACAAGTGGGCCTTCTTTAGCAGCATCTCTTTTGGCCTTTTCATTAGACATAATAGACTTAAGCATTTCCTTTTGGAAATTCCTAGTAGCACCTCTAGCTTTAGGATTTCTTAAATCATTTATGTAAGAAATTACTTGTTCTCTTTTTTCAGCTAACTTATTTAAATCTGCAAGAGTTTCAAGTATTTCATCAGAGACTAAAGGGTACTTATCAGTTAATTGCTGTACAGCATTATTATATTCTTTTCTGTACTCATCTAATAGCAAATCTCTGTATTCTTGGTAATCAATTCTTTCTGTAGGAGTAGCCTTTAATCCAAGAACCTTCTCAAGCTTTTTATTATAATCTTCAGCAGCCTTATCATACTCTTCATAACGCTCTTCCATGTTTTCACTGGTAAGCATTTTATGAGCAAGTATCATTCTCTTACGAGCTGAATCTAATTCAGCAGAACCTGTAAGTTGGGTAAGGGCTTTACCCATAGAAGTTTCCCTTTCTTCTATATTATCAAGTGTAAAAGATGCCTCATATAAAGCATTCTTTAACCATTGATTTTCTGCAATCTGTTCAGGAGTACCTTGAGAGAGTCCATACATGCGCTGGATATTCTCATGCATCTTTTCAAATCTATTGATCCTGGTTAAGATTTTATCTATTGCTGCATTCTTATCTCCAAGTTTAGTTTCTTCAAATCCAAAAAATTGTGCAGCATCTGTATCAGGAGCTTGTTTAAGGCTTTCTAATCTAGCCTTTAGAATATCTGTCTGGTCAGTTTCAATATAAGCCTGTACATATTTACCAAGCGCAAAAGATTCTTTATTATTAGCTTCAAATAAATCTTTATTCTTCTTAGCTTCTTCTGATGCATTTAGTGCATTGTTAGCTAATAAGAAATTAGCCATTTTAGACCCACCTGTAACAAACTCTGGGTCACTCATTTGGACTTCAATACGTTTCTTAGTATTTGCTTCACGAGCAATACGTTCAGACTTAGCACCTTTTAAACCAAAAGGTCCACCCACAATACCACCAATAAGAATAGACTGAAGACCTTCTTTGCTACTTAAAGATTCATCTATACCTTCGGCCATACCTCCAACTACTGCTTCTAACCAATCTTGTTTTCCAAGCACATAGTTATTTACAAATTGTTGAGAAGCTATGTTAGATGCAAACTGCCCACCTTCTTGTAAAGCTTCAGGAAAAGCACCTTTCAAGAAAGCTTCTCCACCATTTACTAAGGCACGTCTAGAGTTATCTAGAGTAGCATCTTTAAGGATTAATTTACCAGCATCATCTACTGTTCTAGTAATCCTGTTATATTCTCTAATAGAAGCTTTAGTACCAGGGTTAATAAATCTACCTAACAATATCATGTCTGTAGGACCTGTAATTGCTAGATTCATTATGTAGTTACTATTAGCCGCATCTTTAGCTAAACTCTGTATCTCTTCATCTGTCTTTCCTATAAAGGCAGGATCTCCAGCTTCTCTTAATCTTTCAGCTTGTAAAATATATCCTTCATAAGTCTCTCTAGATTCTAAAGCAGACTCTCCATGCGCCATAACCATACCTATACCAAACTGCTTAGCCATAGGTAAAGTCTCTTTAAATAGTTGGCTTGCTGTAACGCCTTTTTGTAAAACTTGTTCTGCAGAAGCTGCATCAGAAATAAGTCTTCCTGAAGCTGCAGCTTTACTTAAACCAAATAATTTTCCTAAGCCATAACCTGCAGCTAAAGAACCTATAGTATACCCTGCTCCATTAAATACTTTATCAAACCAAAAATTTGCAGAACCTGCAGTACCTGGAAGAGCACCTTGATACCAAGCTGCATCTTTTTCAGCTTGACTGTAATAAAAAGGAGCTACTTCTCTAGTCCAGTCTGTAAGAGGAGTTATAATATTATCAGTAAAATCATTCTTCCATATCTTCTCACTATCTTGATTTATAGCCGCTGCTGTAATACCATACGCAAATCCTACTGTAGCTTCTAATGCACCAGTAGTAGCACTAGATGCCATACCTGCTAAACCATTACCAAACTTATCTAACGAAGATTGTCTTCCAGCTCTAAGCTCTTCAATATCCATATTAGGTAATAACCCTTTATCATATTGAGAAGGCTCAGAATAAATACTTACGCTAGGTATAGCTAGGTTCTCATAATACCTCTTAAGAGCTGGATTGTCAGGAGAGATATTATTTATAATAGGAGGTCTAGACATCTTATTGATTTTGGAATAATTTACTTAAAATGATGTTTCTTAAAGGTTCAGATTGTGAGTACAAAGTAAGTACTGAAGTCCTTAAGTCTGCAGGAGTAGTATTTTCAAACTGGAAAACTTCTCCATTTTCTCTAATAATTCTAAAACTAAGTTTAGGATTAGCTTTAGAGTCTGCGGATAATACAGCTGGAGCTATAATAATATTAGCCTCATCCATAAACTTGATAGGCATCTTCATACTATTTGCAGACAATACCATATTCTCAATTAAAGGGCCTATATAAGTACTAAAGTCTTGTTTAAGCTCAGCATCATTTTTACCTACATATAAAGTTTGCGTTGTACCATCTTTACTTTTTACTAAAACAGATTCAGGAATAGCAAAGCTATATTTCTGAGCTCCTGGAATGTTTAAAGGTACAGTATTATCAGAACTTAAAGTTCCTTGAGCAGCTATAACTTCCCAACCTTCATCTCTTAATTGAGTACCAGGGATTACATTTTTAGTTTTAGGACTGTAGAATGTATAATTTTCCATTTGTACATTATACATATCCCCTATTTGTTTGGCCTTAGTAGCATTTTTATAACCATTTACTACAGAAGAAACCTTGACATTTTTACGTTTAGCAATATTATCATTAATAATTTTCCAATCATTGCTAGTTAAATTATTTATAGGAGTGCTTGCAAGTGTAGGAATTTCACTTTTTACATAGTTAACTACTTCTCTATCATAAACAGGAAGAGCATCATAAATTTGCTGAGAGCTTCTGTCTACTTTAATACGTTTAGGAACTTCTATTGTTTGACCTGTCTCATCTACTACTTCATAATCTACTTCTCCAGTCATTGTAGTATAAGGAAGAGACGCATTTTGAATGTTCTTTAAAACATTATCTATATCATTAGCTTCTTGTTGATAGCTCATAGCTAAAGGAGCAGTTGCAGCTTCTTCTTCTTTCTTGCGTTGGTCTGCAGCATATTGGTCATACACATAGTCATAATCATATTTCTCATATGATTCTCGTTGAGCTAAGTTTTGACCTATACCTGCATAAAAATCATGTAGAGCAGCTGCAGGTCCTGTTAAAGTTTCATATACAATATTACCTTGTTTGTCTTTACCTTTTGCAACTTGTTTTGTATAGCTAGGATCAACAGAACTTGCTACTAACTTATTTACAGTTCTTAACTCAGGTATGTTTAATCCCATAGAATATACACCTTTTGCTACTTCATCAAAGGATACAAACTCTTTTGTACCATGTACTAAATAACCTGTATAAGCACCAGTCTTAGGATCATAATAAGGAGTTAATCCCATAGGATATTTAGTAGCCTTCCATTTAGAAGTTGCTTCATCTAGTATTTTAAATACTTCAGGTAATTTAGGCATAGCACCTAAACTAAGATTTGTGGTAAGACCTTTTTCATCCCTACCATGACCACCCATTGCAGCGTATTGTTCAAGAGGTTGTGCAATTGCAGCTTTGTATACAAAGTCATCTAGCCCTGAAAATTTACCATCCATAGAGCTCTTTTTATAATCTTCTTGAGCTTGTTCTAAAGCTACAGCTTTTTGATGCATTTGTCCTAAATCTCCATAGGTAGCATCTTGCATAAACTTAGATTTAACTTGTCTAAGTCCTGACATCATAGCTGCAGGATTTCCTCTAGTCTCATCATATAAAGTAGATACCATATTCCTATAAAGATTAAGACGTTCATCTCTTTTAGGAGTATCTATATCTTTGATAGCTTTTAGCTTACTAAACTCTGCCTCAAGATCTGTATATAATTTATCAGCTTCTTCTTCTTTCTTAGCTCTTTTCTCATACCCATATGCTAATGCCTCAAAAGGTAATGGTGCGATTTTTACATCTAGCCATTTAGTCCACGGTGATATTGCCATGTCTTATAGTATTATTTAAATTTCCTAATTGCTCTCATTCTATTTAATGCAGGTATAGAAGTATCTGGTGTAAACTTAAACTGTCCTATATCACCTGTAGTTCTATTACCTCCAGCTGTGTAACTGTTAATATCTATATCAGATAAACCAGGTACAGTAGTGTTAGTAGAAGGAGGATAAGCCATACGCAAAGCATCCATCATTTGTTTGTTCTGCCAGAGTTGACCTGCACCTTGACCGATATTTTCTAAACCTTTTCCTATTCCTGCTACTTTATTTTCTCTAGCTTGTTGAGCAAGATAATCACGATTCATACGCATCTGCATGTTAGATTGCTGAATAGCTTTATTCAATCTATCAGTTTCCATGCGACCCATTCTATTTCTATTCTCAAGAGCTTCTTCATACGCAGCTAAGTTTTGTTGATATGTATTAGTACCAGATTGTAAAGCAGCTAAAGCATTAGAGCCTCCAATCTGACGTGCATTATATTTATTAGCCATATAAGCACCAAGCATACCTTTACGTCCAGCTTCTCCAGTCATATCTTGCCACTTCGTATCAGCAGGAGTTTCATAGCTACCAGGCTTCCAAGCTTTCTCAAAGATACCACGACCTAAGTTATAAGCAGCAGGTAAGAACTGAGCAGCCATTAAGTACTTATCCATCTGACTAGTACCCATGCCAGCACCTGTAGATTTATTAGCAGTTGTACCAGCTGTACTAGCATCGGCACTTTCATCTAAACCAGCACCAGTCAATCTACTGTAGAAAGCAGGATAAGTACCCTCTCCACGAAGAGGTTTGTTTACATTTTTATAAGCATCACTTACTTCTGAAGCACCCATAAGTTGATACTGAGGTTCAGCTATACTAAGAGGATTTACAGCCGCACCTATTGAATTAAGAGTACGCATTGGAGCCATAGGCATAGAGTCTTGAAACCCTTGTAAATAAGAATTTATACCTGGCATAGGATTAGTCATAGGACCATAACCATCACTATTAAAATCGTAGTAAGGGTTTAATCTAACTCCAGCTCCTCCGTCATATCTAGGAACCATACCACCTCTAGCATACATACGCTTAATTGCTCCACCATATTTAGCTACTATACGATTCATTGCTGCACCAGCTTTTTGTTCTTCAAGTGCAGCTATTTGTGCATCTTTAGCTTCTTTTTGAGCTTTCTCTCTTTCTATTGCATTAAACTTTGAAGCTAAAGCTATAAGATCACGGTTATTATAATCTTTTAGCATTGATTCAGTTTTGGCTTTAGTTCCTATAAATTGACTATTACCTACATTCCACATACTTTCTCCTCTTTCTACATTTATATCTCCACTTTTTGTAGGTACAGTACCTGAAGGATCTATACCTATTTCAGGATGAGGAGCCATACCACCAGAAGCATATTTAGTTTTAGGTTTAGCATTAAGCCATTGATTGTATTTATCTTTTAAAGACATTGGTTCTTTTTCAGGCATACCACCCATAGCAAAGATAGGCATTTGTAAACCTTCTGGGTAGTTTATTGCACCTCCCATAGCCATACCCATGTTAGAATGATTCTTCATACTTATTACATGAGATAAGTCTCCTATTTTAGTAGTACCTCCCATACCATAAGCATCTACCATACCGCCATACTCTTTCTTCTCAGCAGCACGAATCTTTCTTTCTTGCTTCAGCATTTCTTTGGTAGGCTTACGTCCAGATCCTTTGTTAGCTCTAATGTTATCCCAAAGACCACGCTTAGAGTAAGAACCATCTTTACGCTTAATCATACCTCCACGACCATAGTCTTCCATCATTGCATATCCACCCATCTCATACATCTCAGGAGTAGGCATACCCATAAGTTGATATACATCTACTACACCACCTTGT
>Ga0315901_10001276_pt1 | contig 36543 bp, 65 predicted proteins | sample LakEriMetagenome_10_FD_203761 | JGI IMG/M metagenome (GOLD analysis project Ga0315901, IMG submission 203761) | Freshwater fungal communities from buoy surface, Lake Erie, Ohio, United States - Buoy 2 MA116 | ecosystem: Environmental > Aquatic > Freshwater > Lake | place: USA: Lake Erie, Ohio...
CCCATACCAGAACCAATAGAACCAACCAACGCACCCCATTCGCTGTCTACGTTGTTACTGATTGCCTTGGTGAACCCGATGCGGTCAATGTCTTGCGGAATTTGGCGCACCAGCATGCCGGTTTCATAGCCTTGGGGTGGCGAGTTCAGGCGCGGGGCACCATTGTAGGGGCCGGCCTGCCCAAAGGCTGACAAAGCTGCGATGGTAAAAAGAAAAATCAGTCTCGTTTTCATAGTTAGTTTTTGATGATCCATAATCCGTTAATGCGTTGCATGAGAGTGGGCACGTTAAAGAGCAGCTGGGTGACCACCGTAGTACGATCGGCCAGGTACACCGTAGCGCCCGCCAGGTTCCAGGCATATGTGTCTTCGTTGCAATAGATTTCCAAAACATCACCGTTAGCACTTGTGGGTATTGTAAGAGTTCGGTTGGCTGAAAGTACACCATCCGGCAGGTGAAGCACCGAGTTGGCAACGGCTGTGTAATCGGCGTTGGAAGAGTGCACGACTAAAGAGGTGGGTGCGTAGTAAGTCGCTCCAGCGCCAGTGTCGGTAAGCGTGTACACCGTTCCGCCCGGCACTCTCCATTTGGGTAAATCAGTCGCGGGGTCAACATAAAAGAAAGCACCATCGGCTGGGTTGCCTGTGGGCGCATTGGTGGCACGGCTCATAAAAATACCTCTTTCCATCCCTTGCCATGTAGGTGATACATCCGTAAAAAGAGCAACGTTTCCTCTTGTGCCTGTCCCGTATTTAGTTCCGGTATGAATTAATACATCACCAGAATTATACCCACCACTTGTTCCCTGTGCGTTGCCAGTTGATATTACTATGTTTGATGTGTTGGTGTTGTTTAAAATGCCAGTAGCAATTCTAAATTCTCCGTTTGAAGAGTTTGATGAAATTTGTCCGTATGTTGCGCTGCCCGATAAAGCAAGACTGCCACCGCCAGTATAGTTTGCGGTAATGCCTGATGATACTGCATTTGTTCCGTCAGACTTCATAAGTTCACCGTTAGGAGCGCTATTGGTTATCCCGCCCCCGCCACCAAGTCCAACCCAGGCACCGTTTTGACGGAATCTGAAAGTATTGGAGGTTGTGTTATACATAATCAACCCATTAACCGGACTTGAATCATCTACTGTGTTAGTGCCTACTACAAGAGAGCCATTATTACCTGTTGCAAAAGTTTGGCGGCCAGTAAACGTTTTGGCACTAAGAACGTAACCTCTATCGACTAAACTTCTGTCGGTGTAGTTAGCTGAATAATCATTTCCATATTTTAACCCTCCCTGTCCAACGTTACCGGCTTCTCCAAAAAAAACTTCTTCAACCGCTTCCTGGTTAAACACTCGGAACCTTCCTCCTCCTCCCAAACCATCCCCCGCATTAAAAGTAATTTCGTAGCCACTATAGTCGATAGACGTGTTAGAATTAAGACTACCCGTCAACCACCCATTCAAATCACTTCTGCTTGCAGCCTCCTGCCATGCTGTGCCGTTGTGCCAGTTCGGGCGGTTGCTTGTTGTTGAATGTATCTGTAAACCACTATAAGGACTTCCAATAGCATTACGTTGGGTATCTGTCATTCGCGGCAAAGCCACGCCCTGCGTTGTGGATTGAATATCGAAAATGGTGTTGGCATTGGTCAGCGAAGTGCCTCCGATCAACATAGAGCCTGAGGTATTTCGCCATGCGATGTGAGTTGCGCCTGTAAGAGACGTCAGTGTTGGGTTATAGTCAATGCCGTTGATTGTCCCGCTGTAGCTTGCTGTAGTATTATAGGTTGGATTCAGCTGCAAATGCGTATGCGTATTCGTACCGGAATTTCTTGTAAATCCTCCTTTGGTGCGGATAAATACACCTGAGTTGACTCCACCTATATTTGTGTCAGAAGTCGTCTCCCGTATCTCCATCGCAGCACCACCAGTAGGTATTGATGAAAGATCAAAGCGAAATGGATTTGTTGCCCCCGCAATAGAATTTATTTGGCCCACATTAATATTTGATCCACCTCCTCCGCCAATAAGTGACGACCAGCCTTGATAAGAACTTCCTATCCATGTATGCGTTGTAGCCGTTGTTGTTAAATTCAATGTACCTTCATCGTTTAGTGTTAATCGTGTTACGTTGGCGCTATTAGCCACGCGCAAACCAAAGGTCGAAGATGTAGTACCCGTACCACGGACGTCCAGCCTTGTGTTGTCTGTAATAGTGGCACCCGTGGGCCCAACCAGCAAATTCCCGTTCAGTAGATTCACATTGTTTGCGCCCAAGGCATTAGTTCCTATCGCCAGCAACGTGCCGCTGAAATCGGGCAGCGTATAAGTACGATCGGCTGTTATGCCAGTTGCGTCAAAAGTGCGTATGAACGAACTTCCACCTGTGCCTAACCTCCAGTTCAATCGTCCGCTATTATCTGCCCAAAGCGTTGTTCGGCTTGCGGCACCCGTTGGGTTGGCGCTCTGCCAATCCATCTGCAAAAAGCCAGCGCCAGCAGTGCCGTTCACACGCAGTGATTGCAAAGTTTCAGCACCGGTAATTCCATACCCGCTAAGAGTGGTGGGGGTGCCAGTGATCTTGCTCCAAGCTAAAGAATTTAACCAAGAAGGATTGGAGTAGCTACCAGAAAGAAGGGGAAACAAATTCTGCCACTGAGATATACTCATCTTTCTGTTAGCCCCTCCTTGTACCACAGGCACTAACTCCGTACCAGTTGGGTCAGTGGCTGCTGGCATGTCGCTTATTTTAACGCTTTGCGCACTTGCCGCAAGCGCAACAAGTAGCAAAATCAGCGCAGCGATTAAGATGGATAGTAATTCACGTTTCATTCCGTTTCTGTTTTTTTGCTTACGATTTTTTCAGCACGGTTAAAAATTTTGTCGAAATAATTCTCGTTCATAAACAAAAGAAACAGGCCTAAAATTAAAGGCCAAAGAGGTGTGTGCCAGTCGTAAGGTATCTCTGTTTTTAGTTCAAAGAACGCTGGCAGAATATATTTGATCGCGTACATAGTCGCGGATATGGACATGAACACGGCTCCCAACATTGTAGTTACAGGGTTTCTTTTTGGGTTTGCATTTTCGATTAAGCTCATATAGATTTTGTTTTTATTACTCTACTAAAATGTTTCCAGTGCCATCTTCAAGGCCAATAGGCGTTGTACCGTCTTCCATCAATATAAAGCCTTCCTCCGCCGAAGGTGGCGGCACAAAGATAAAAGGTATTCCGCGTCTGTAATACTTTTCTGTGCTTTGCACTCCATCAAACGCGCAAACGTAAAAGAAAAGCCCCTCAGATAAATCCTGTTCGGCCACACTTGCCGATGTTCCTTTACCTCTGTAAACAACTTGAAAGCGCGGGTTATCGTCTGCCTTTGAGTATGTAATGCCGTCAAGGGGAAAGAAATCAAACGGCTTTTTACTGGCAACAACTAGCGACTGTTCTCCGTTGCCTTTTGTCCATGACAAAGTTTGAGTGCCTGAGTTGTATAGCACGTTGGTATCCTGCACGGTAGGGGTTATCTCCGCGTGATTGGTTACCTGGCCATATATGTTTCCATTTCTCAAAGCAAGTTTAAATAATTTTCGTCCTTCAAAGTTAAGAAAACTGCACCAGTAAAAAACGGGTACTTATCCGATAGCTTTTCCATCTCGTAATTTTCCTCTTTCAACCAACTTTGGTTTTGAATGAAAATCGAATTGTGCTGCAAGGCAAGTTTTAGTTTTTTGTGCTCGTAAGGCGGCATAGGTTCAACCTCCAAATGTCGCTGTGTTTTAGTCGTGCTCGAAAGTTTGTCAATACTTCCGCTGCCATCCTCCACGCTTTCGTTTTCTTCGGGGTATCGCTCCTCGTAAAATCGGGCAAAAATCCGGTGATTGAAAGCGGGCGAACCCGAATTGTAAATAATCCCGGCAAAGTCTGAATCGTTCGATACCGTTACCAATAGCGAATCCTCGTGCAAATCGCGCACGTTTTGAAGATCAGACCGAGCGATAACGACCTTTGCCATACGGTTAAGCCTGTACGGTTATGGTGCAACCGGTAATGTTTACGGCTGCCCCGGACGTGATTGCATCGTCATCTATAATCAAATCCGCTCCTGATTCTGCTACGGACATATCCATCACGATTAACCCGGATGAGCTTATGAAGCGGGCATATCCAGCCGTGCCGGTACCTGATGCCAGGCCTAACCAGGTTCCATTTTTTGAAATCACGCCACCGCTGGCCGCAGTAAATGGACTTGCCGGTAGCGTAATCGTGCAAAGCAACGTGCCGGAAGCAGCATCGTTTGCCGAAGCTGGCTGAGTTCCGGTTCGAATTTGGACAGTGCCGTTAGCAAACAGTCCGGCCTTATGGTTTGCGATTGAGTTGCGGTAGTTCGTGTTTTTTCTGTACGCCATAAATTGTTTATTTAACTTTTTTTTTACTCTTCTATTGGAACACTCCGTTCATAAATTTCTATTGCTAAGTCATCCGTAGGCAGAAGCTCAGTGTAGTTGTAAATGATTTCCGACATGTTGTCGCCTATGTTGAATACATGGGTGTGCACAGCAGTTCCGTTTTTGTAGAATTTCACCAAACCGACATCTTGAGCAATGCCGCCATTTGATGTTTTCTGCGCCCGGCCAGTTACGTTGCCAGTGCCATCGCTTTGCAAAATACCGCTTTCGGTATCGCTTAATCCTAAGCTGGTATCTAAACTAAATGATTTAATTTCCAGGGTGTTTGTAAATCGTGACTCCCAGAATAGGAAGCTAGTAAATCCAAACAAGCTGCCAACGATGTCGTAAGGGATGGCATGAACGATAGTTCCGGCCACGGCTTCCACTGGATCGTTTACGCCACCTGAAATATTGAATGCCGTCACGGTGTTGGTTATGGTTCCGGATACCGCTTCAATTGGGTCAACCACCCCACCGTTAATATCAAAGAACGACAGCACAATTTGAGCCCGGACGTAGGCGTTATCTACTCCAATGTCCGTCCAACGGAAACCCGTATCAAAAACGTAGATACCATTTACAAATGATTTAGTAAAGGCCCGTGTGTGCAGCACCGTTCCGGCCTTGTCTAAAATTTCAAGCTGATAATTGAAATCGCTTGTGTCGTAAAACTGCAATGCGATTTCATCTTCAGCGTTCCACTTTTTAAAGTAACACGCATGATCTACACCGGGCTCCGGCTTTTCGTTGTAAGTGGGAACGCCAAGCGGCCAAAACTGAATCGGTATTGCATTTGAGATATTTATGCTCATGGCTCTACGTCAGTTACAGTAATATAATTCTCATAGTTCTTCATTGTTTCTCTGAATTAGGAGCATGTTCGCCTTGCTTTTGAATACTGAATAGTCTAAATCTAATAGATAACAGGGAATAAATCCAGTACTTCCTCTACTAATTCCCACTGCGTTATTCTTATTTTCATTCAGCAACTTGTACGTTTCCCAGCTCATTTCATAATTACCGACTTCCACCAAGTAAGGGTACCAAAGCCTTGGTGAACCCGTAGATGAGTAGTTTGACCGCTCATTTATTAATTCGTCAGGATTGGTAGTAGCTTCATAATCAGTAGGACGTAATCTAGTTTGAGCTAAGTTATTTCCCTCTCCTCTTCCAAACATGTACAACAACCCATCATAGTTGAATAAATTCCTCCACCGTTTAAAGACCCTCATCACAGTGTGGCGAAGATTGGCTCTTGCAGAGGAGTTTAAAATTCCAGTTATTGAAGCAAAGTTTTCCGCAAACTCAAGTTGCCAATTACTTCCATCCGGAATAACAGACACCAGCATCATGTCCTCATCCAATCGGTCATCCTTGCCAAACTCTAGTTTGTTCCTCCTGCTCCGCTCAATAGCCAGCCCAGCAGTTATAAAGGAACTTAAAATTTTCAAGTCTTCCCCAAAGGTAGCCGCCTGTACATTTCGGGTCTGCTTTGTCTGAGGGTCATCAATACCTGAACTACTTTCAGCACTCCATTTCTGATAACCAATCTCCACACTATTTATAAACCTCTCTGCATCAAACCTTCGTACTATGTTTCGACAATCTGGAAAATTAACAATAACAGTAGGATTGAAAGCGTATGCCTTATCCTCAATGTAAATTTTGTCTTCACCTAAAACCTTAGTGTACCCTAAACAAAGATTGAACATCGGGTCAGCTCCTTTCCACCACTCGTCAAATGACATTGAAATCTCCTTGGTGGCGAAGTCATAACCACGATTGTGTTTGCCTCTAAAAATTGCGTTCCTATTAAAGGTAGCGTTGCTGAATTTAGTTGATACTAGGGGAGAGTTATTGGAAGTGTACTTACGCAGTATATTATCCGCAGCATCTTTTATAAGGAATGCATCCGTGGAGGAATCTGGAAATGAGCTGTTAGTCTGAGCATATAAACGGTTTGTGCTAGCAACATCAAAATGAACTCTGTTGGTACTACCAAATGCCTCAAGATTCGAAGTCACACGGATATAAAAATAAAATTCATCTCCTGCTGAACAGTCGGTAAATGTAGGATTGAATGAAGGTTGAAGCGCTCCGAAATTCAACCACCCACTATCATAAGGAACATTAGTCAAAACAGTATGTGGCAAAAATACTGTAGTGTGGATATCCAAGACCCCAGTTTCTATTTTTCTACGAACAATAAAAATATCAGCAGATATTGTGTCAAAGTTTTGGGGGTCTCCGACAGTAATCTTCATTCGCATTTCATTGGAGAACACCCAATCTCCTGTACTTCTGGAATTAAGTTTTAGGAAAAATAGTCTATCTGTTGTAGGAAGATTGTTACTAACTTGGTCTTCAATACCAAAAAACTCTCCAACATCATCATTTAGTTGATTGGCTGAGAGAGCAGGGATAAAATACTTAGTAGTGTTGCCTGTGTAAGTTGCCCCAAAAAAAGGAGTTGCTGAATCCCTATCTGCACGAATCTGCTTCAGCAACAGTTGACTTCGCATTTTAACAATAGTTTTCGGAACTACTGTTACAGTGCCTCCACCTACAGCTCCAGTAGATAGAAGATCAACAGGCTTCTTTATTTGGTTTATGAACTTACTCCAAAAATCATCTCGAATAACAGGTGCTACAATTTTATACTCCTGGTCTCCGGCTGAAAGTTCCTCCATCTGAATAAGTCGAATGGTTCCGGTATATAAAGTTTCCCACACCCCCTCTTCAAAAGAAATCTCGAATCTTACTCCAATTACAGTACTGGGGCCAAATGAGTTCCTAATAGTTCTAAGAGTTTCAAAGGCCGAACCGTACCACATGAAGTTGCCTTTGAAGTGTTCAATTAGCGTGTGGTATTCCTCATGCCGCTCAAGGGACAGAGTAATATCCTTCCACCCAGCAGGGTTGGTTACAATTTGCTGTCCTCCAGAAATACTTGGATGGATGAAGTAGGTTCTGAATGCCGGAGTCATTTGCCCATTACTGATCTACGAATCAACTTTCTATTTCTGTGCTCGTCTTCCCGAACTTCATAGAGCAACGAACCTTGGCGCACTAAGCTCGGTTGAGAGGATTTGTAAGCAGCTATCAACTTTTTATTCTCCTCCCTCATTACCTTAGCCATTGTCAGCATACCAAGCTGCTCTGAGTTCATACGTTGCTCTACACCAATGCCTGAAAGCGCAAGAGCCTTGGTCTCGTCAGCAGTAAACACCTTAGAGCCTTTCTCCAAGTAAGTGAGTGAAGGCCCATTGGGAGACAAGGAGAATCTCCCAGAAGGAGTTTGAATCAACTCTGGCCCCTTCTCCCCAACAATTGCCAAACCTCCCGGTGCGAAGTCGGTACCTTTTTCGAATTTCATTATTTGAGATCGGGCTGTAGCAAATGCAATTTTAATCAGCCCTGAGATTGCAAGGGCTCTCGCTATACCAGTAGCTCCGAAGGTAAGAACAGAATCTGGGGTAGATAAGGCTTGAGCTGTAGCCTTTGCAATGGTAGCATGCTGCACTGCCAGTAACTCCTTCTCAACCTGATTAAGTAGGAACACCAAGGCTCCTTTCGAAAGCGCCCTGATAAAATTATCATTGGACTGGAGCGCTCCCTGAATTGTAGCTACTAACTCGTTGGTCAGAGAGGTCATGTACATAGTCTCATCCATGAACTGTTTTTTGCGCCGTTCAGACTGACTCATAAACTTTTCTGTAGTCTCCTCTCCGTATCCATTTATGACTTCTTGTACCTGCTCCTCCCAAGTCTTCAATTCCTGTAAACGAACAAGCATTGCATCAAACTCTTCTTTCCGCTTCTTATCTTGTTCGTTTAACATCTGAGCCCGTTGCAAGTCAGCATTGATCTCGTTTTGAATTCGCTGCTCTAATTCAGCCTTCAATTTGGCAGTAAGTTCCTTAGCGTTTTTTGTTCTGGTGGCCTGTTCTTCAGCGTCAATCAATAACAACTCTTTGGATGCATCTTGGCGAATCTTTAACAACTCGGCTTCCTCGTCCTCAGTCAGCTTACGGTTTTCTTTAAAGTAAACCGCTTTGTTGCCCAGTAACCAAAGAGCAAGTGTCTTTGCTTTATTTACTTCGGCAACACCGGCCTCTCTTTGCCTATCGACACTCTTAATAATCTCCTCTTGTTTCTTGCGCTCTAGATCAAAAGTTGCCTCACCTCGTATTTGAAGCAGTCTAATTTCCAGATCGTATCTTTCTTCCATCGTTGTTCTCTCCTTAGCGTAGCGCTCAATAGCTTTTTGACTAACTTCGTCAGCAATATCCGAAAACCACTTGAATGCAGCAGCAGCGGCAACCAATACACCCGCGACCAAGAAAATTGGATTGGAGAACAAAGCAACTCCAATGGCTTTAAAGGACTTTCCGATTCCTCCCAAGCCTTCAATAATTTCTTTGGAAGACATTCCCTTCAAACTTGCTGCTAACTGATTGGCCGAAGTGGCCGCACCGCTCAAGTCCCCAGCTCGAAGTTGGGACCCCAATTGTTGAAAAGACCCTGCAATGTTTTCCACTCCTGAGGCTTGAGTGTTCTTCACCGCATCATTAATATCATTAAGTTCGTCTTTCAATTTACCGGCTCTTTGAGCAGCGGCAATAAATTCTGGACTGCCTGTACCAAGCGTTGCTGCAATTCCTGCCATCTCATCTTTAGCCGCACGTAACTCCAGCTTCAATTCCTTAGTGGCGTTTTCATATTGGCCAACCTTATCTTGGTGCTGACCCATACTTGCCTTCAAGTCTTTCACGGCTTGGTCTTGTTCTTCAATAACCTTCAATAACTCCCGACCACTATCGCTGTTTCGTTCTTGGTCACTGCGGAGTTCGCGGTAGGCATTACGATTCGCCTTGAGGGCAGCTTCCAATTCATGAAGGCTGGAAGTCTGAGCCTTAACGGACTTTGCATCCTTATCACCAAGAACAGACTTTTGTCTAGTCTCTTCCTTAACTTTTTGAAGTACTTTGATTTGATCTTGGTAAGCTTGAGTGTTTCGAGCTTCGGCAGTGGCCACTTGCTTCTGGATTTTCTCTAGCTCCATTTGAGCTAATGTTAAATCTTCAATAGCTTTCTTGTGTTTCGAGGGGCTATCTCCATTAGCAGCAGCGTTGAAACTCTTCGTTACCTCCATAAGTTTGTAGGCAGAGTTGACGGCCTCCATCATGTTCTTGCTGAGGACTAACGGAGCGTCAATAGCTTCCTGGGATAGAATGTCTTGTTTTTGAATACTCATTTTCCTTTGGGCTCAGACCGTTTCTTTATAATCTTTTTGTACTCGTTGTACCTTGCAAGAGTAATGTCGTCAGGGACTGTGAAACCTAATTGTACACATAAGGTAGCCATCAACTCTTCGAAGGTAATGGCGTTTTCAGATTCCCCCTTAAAGTTAGCTACCTCAGATTGTAGCATACGAATACGCGTGGTGAGTTCGGACGAACGTCTTACTAACTCAGAAAGAGCTGCGTCATACTCCTCTGTATTGGAGTATGAAAATTTATAACCACGGGCAGTGAGATCGGAAATAATTTGTTGATCTACTTTAAAAGCAAGTATAATGATGGCAGTTCGGATTAAGGTGTACTCAGCCACTACTTTTTCGTAAGCCTTCAACGTGCGAATGTAGTGGTAAAACTGATTGTTATTTGAACTGGTACTGTTCTTCTTAATAATCTCCTCCCAAGTATTCACAAGAACCTCCTGAGGTGGATTACCACTCACCACTAACTGCTTGTATTCTTGAGTCTCCGCTATTTGCATAAAGACTTTTAATGGTATTTTAGAGTAGTCAAATATTTTCCAAGATGGCTTTGGAGACTTCCGGGAGAACAATCTGTTGCGCCACTCTTTCAGTGTTGACTTTATCCGTTCCAAAAATCTCTTCACCATACTTCGCTTTTAGTTCTGTAGTCTTCTCGTCTCTCGAATCAAATAATACCGAGAACTCATCTGCTTTCAGGTACATTGCATTGTAAAAGTCACCGGTCAATTTCAGGTCTACTGTAATTCGACCTTTCATGTTTGCGTACGCAATACTGGCATACTCTCCCAATGGTTCCCCCTCCCGATCAAAGGAGTCTTGAAGCTGCTCTCTGTTAAAGTCCAATACGGCTTGCTCATTCTGTCTTAGAGCCTGAAGCGCGACACGCTCCAGGTCTAAGGCAGCTAAATTAACAGCAGCTTGTTTTAGCTTCTCAAGCATTAAGACACATCCAGTGTGGCCGAAGTCAGTACCTCAAACGCTGTCACGGTCAGCAACGAAGCATCTCGAAGCGTCACAGTACCGTCAACGAAATTGCCCGTACGGACTACGTTGTACACCCCTGAGCCAACGGAAGTTTCCGTTACTGAGGTAGGATTCTGTGCACCTCCAGCGGCTGTGAAGGCAAGGAAATCTGCCAGCAGTAATCCACTAACAGGAGTGCCGTCACACTTCGAGCGTACCGTAGCAGTGAAAGAGCCTGCAAGAACACTGCTGAGAATGATTTCCGCGTCAGTCAATGGAATCAACTCACCAACAAAGTCGGCAGGGATCATCAACCCACGATCGTCAATCTCGTTGTGGTCTTTCAGTACAAAATACACCGGGCTCTTGGTCGCAACACTTCCATCGCTGATAATCAACTTCTCAACGTTGATAAGACTGGTACGGAAACCAGCGCCATCTCCGTTGGACAGCTCCGTCATAAAGAAGTTGTTGTTCAAATCAAAGAAAATCACACGGTCGTCAGAGCCGGAGTGGCTGAACATAGCTTTGTGCAGACACAGATTCTTGGAGATGTGTGCACGAAAACGATACTTGCCCTGACGGACACGAATGTCAGTCAGTGGAGTTTCTTCGTACACCACCTCTTCACTCACAGCCTCGCAATTCGAGAAGGTAGGCCACAAGTAAATACGGGAAGCAAGACCAGCCTTGAGCGCATTCTGAAGAAACGTCTTCAGTGCGGCAGGGTTAGCCAACGTTGCAGCCGGGATACTGAAATTGGCAGGAGTCGTGATGGCTCCAGCAAACAGACCGGGCAACTTGTTACACTTACTGGCACCAAGGTTTTGCTTAGGGTCAGTAGAACAGATTATTTCTGCCATAATTTTTTAACAGTTAGTTTCTTTTTGGTTAATTCTCAAATTCACAATTTCGATTGCATCAATTGGATCGCTAAAAACCTGACGCTGAGCCGCTTTTTTATTGTTCAATGTTTCTTCGGGTGTGCCCCAAAAGTAACGGTTGATAGACGTGTGTTCTGGGCGTTGCAAATTGCCGCTCCACATAAACAAACCCGAACGTTTGAGGGCTACAAAAAATCGTTCGTACAGCGGAAACAATGTTGGTTTGAACACCCGCGTTAATCGCTCCTCTGCGTTCAGGTTCTTTTCAGTGGCCGCAATAATGGCAAGGTTAAGGCTATATCGCAGCATGTCGCCATCACGCTCAGGTGTGGTGGGCAACCGCAAAACAATTAGCGGAAACCTTTTATTGTACCTTGCCGGGCTTTTGGCCATTGCAACTATGCGCTCGTTAACTTCGGCAACGTGACCAAACATGTAGTAAGGCGCATCCTCTGCGGCATCTCCGTTCAGCGTTCGCATTAACTGCACTACGGTTCCGATATCATCCTCGATGATTCTCATAAACCGAAGGCGTTAATGTATTCCGGGTAACAGAATTTGTCTGCCAGGTATTCGCGGAAGTCGGTGTACCCTTTACTTGTTACCAGGTCATTAAAGTCCTCATAATTTTCGTAAAGGTAACCATATAGCGAATCTTGGTTTTCGTTGGCAGATGGATATTGGTCATCGTACAACACGCCGATAAGTTCCGCGAATCGATTGTACCCCGCAACAATCATCGGAGTAGGGTTTACAATAGTGGCATTTTCTGCGGCACTTATTACCGCACCAGACCCGGTAATGCTATGCGCGTATTCACGCAAGTATTCAGCATGTAGGTACGGCACAATTGCCTCGTTAAAGCCTAACCATTGTTGTTCGAATCCGCTCCAGTTATACGTGGTGCCTTTTTTTAAGACCAGCCATCGGTCGACAGGTTGCAGCGTCCAGCCAATTAAAGTATCGGGCACGTTTTGATTATTGTTGATAGTCGATTGATAAATCGATAATCCATAAACCACGCGATCACCTATACTGTAGTGTGGATGCGGCGTTGTCGTCCATTCAGCAGGCAAGGCTTCAACGCCAGATTTTAAAGCGTTCCAAAAAATCAGCCCTAAAGTCTTTTGTAATATCTCTTTTTCTTTACGAGTAAAGAACGCAGTGAGGCCACTATCGCTATCAGGCGATTGGCGCACCGTGTAAGGAGGCGCAACAAAATCCGTTAGGGCTGTGAATAGCATCGAATTGTTTTTTTTACTGCCGCATAAAATAAGCCTGAGCCGTGAACGTGGCGTTCATGGTACCAGTTCCCGTCCAGCTCACGCGGTAAAACGGAAACGGACTACCGTTAATGCGCCAGTGATAGGCAGCAGTAGCGTCAGCAGCGGTAATCGTTGGCAGAGCGGTTTGCGTTTCAATGGTTCGCAATGCAACAAAACTTGTCCCATCCAGCGAGCCAAGTAGCGTAATAGTGCCACCAACCGTACCGGATACTTTCGTAACGTTTACCTGTACGACCGTATAGCTTGCACGTTCTTGCAGCAATCGCGGAGTAGTCAGAAACGCAGTACCGGTATTTACAACGGTTTCAAAAAGTGCCGATGTGCCGGACACCAAGTTAACCGTCTGGCCATTCGAAGGCGCAGCAATAATCGCGAACAAGGCTACCAAGCCCACGATCAGGAAATTGAATTTAGTTTTCATTTTTCTTCTTTTACTTTTTCGTTACACCATTCGATTAGTCAAGCAATGCAATAGCAGCAGGAATGTCAGTCACTTTTGCAAATGCATTCAGGTCAACGTTACGAACGAGTAACGCAGTACGCTTACGCGCCTTAATCGTCATCATATCGTTGATGAATTGGTTTGCGATGAATCCCATTTCAACCTCAATTCCACCAGCGGTAAACTGAGTGGCCCAATTAAAGTCACCCACCAGCATTTCGTTTACTCCAGGCAAGGCATGAGGAATCACGCGAACGCCATTTACATTAGCGGTTCCATCTGGTAAGAATTGCACAAATTGCGGGTTCAGGTAATGACCGTCAACGGCTTTTTTAATCAGCATCTCGTTGAAGCGAGCGTAAGAAATAATCGCGGTGCTTGCGCGGAATTTCGATTCCCGGCCAGCGTTAATTTGCTCGGCCACTTTTACGATTAGGTCAAACAAGTTCGGCTCATCCAGTTGCAAATCAGGCGCTACATACGTTGGCGCGTACGTAAGGATACCGGTAATGTTTGGAGCAATACCATTGGCATTCCACAAATCAGCATCTTCACGCAAGCCAACGTTAACTTGTAACAGTTGTTCAATTTCGCCAGCGATGTAGTCAACATCGTTAAAGGCTTCCATTGACACCGGCACTTGGTCGCCAATTTTTTGCAGCGACAAAGTGTACTCTTGCCACGGAAAGGTAGATTCCGGGAAAGCGTTATTTTCAGCAACGGACGCAGCCGCGCGGGTAGGTGCCGATTGATCCACATAACGAACAATCCCGTTTGAGTTAGGCGCAATCGGGCGTTGACGGAACAAAGATGAAAGCGTAAAACTACGATATGCCACTTGGCCAATGTCATCCAAGCGCATTGCCTGCGTGGTGTTGGTAACGGACGAGCGGAGTACCGGCGCTTTGGTAACGGGCACCTCAATTTTGAAAGACGTTTTCTCGCCCTTCGCAATGCGCCCCATCACATCTTTCTTTTCTTCGATCAATTCGGCCACAGACTTGTCTTTGTTGCCGCCTTTGCCGGTCAGTATCTTGTTGATTTCAAGCCCTTGAGCCTCTACGGCTTTCGTCAGCTTTTCAATTGCATCGGCTTTAACACCCGCTTTTTCAAGGGTTTCGGTAAGTTTTTCGGTTGTTACCAAGCCTTCCGTAGCCTTTTTGATTTCATTCTTCACGGCCTCAATTTGGCTGCCGTGTTCTTTTCCGAGCTTTTGGATTAGCTCCTGAATTTCTTTCACTTCGATTTCCATTTTTTTGATGGTTTTAGTTTATAATTGATTTGCGATACACGTCCACCAAATCATTTACGTTCAGAGTGGTTTTTACCGGCTCAGTTTTTTCAGTGGGTTTACCCGGCTGAATTTTATTGTTCAATGTTGGTGTAAGTACGTTTGATCCTAACAATACAGCAGACACTTCGATTAGTTTTGCTTCACGCACGGCAAAGAAAAATCCGGCTTCTTCTGCTTCCTCTTTGTTGCCGAGTGATGGGAACACTTCTTCCCAGGTTTCATACTCGGATTTGTAGTTGTCATCATTTGCGGCCAATTCAATCTTGGTGTAAATCATTCCTACCGAATGTTGATCTACCGCATCGTCTTTGTATTCCTCGTAAACCTTTTTGTTGAGCCTGGCTTCGATTTGGCTTTCCATAAGTAATACAACCGTATCACCGTTTTTAGGATGGCCAAGCGCCCGCCACTTCATCCCGACTTCGGCAAAGGAAAGCGGGCGGCCAACCTTTGCCGCAAGTTGAAACTTATGATCGTGCAGGTGTGGGATGCGCGTGCCGCGTTCCTGAATTGATTTTGCAAATATGCCATTTAAGTGTACGTCTCCATGACTGTCTAACCAATTGTAAGTGTTGGAAACAATAGTCCGTTTCAATATGCCTTTTTCCTCATCGTTCTCATAAAGGTATCGGCCCTTTGTAACGGATGGCTCAAACGACTTATTAGGCAGCAGCGTAATCGCATCGGCAATTTTCATTTTTTGCGTTGCCAAGCGGAAGTCTTTTTCCGCGATTAGCCGCTGATATGTGGCCTTGTCAATGCGTGTTTTCATTTGCAATAGGTGTTACTTCAACTATAAAATGATTAACAGAAAAATACACAATGCCACCATCGTTTTTGTTAACTTCAATGCAGTCTTTTAATTGGCAAACGCTTGTAGCGGTGTACGTTGCAATTGTAAAGAACATTAACGTTTTTACTTCAACTTTCATTAATGTGTTCATTTGCGCACAATTTGTTTTTTGTCAGTCATTGCCTTTTTTATGGCTTTGATCCGTTCGATTTCCTCGCGGGAAATCTTAATCTTCGGTTCCGTTTGCTTCGGCATTGCGTTTTGCTTTACGTTGTTTCCGATTTTCAATAGCGCGATTTATACGCTCAATGTATCGGTTTGGCTTCTTTACCGGCACATCAACAAACACTTCGTTGATTGATTCGTCCGGCACAAAAGGTTTTTCTTCGGTTGCTTTTTTCTTGCGTCCCATGTTATTGTTGATTTTGTTGAGATGGCTGACCTAAAATTTCCGAGGCTTGCTCTGGTGTAAATCCGTAAACCACTGTCAATATCCCAAGCGCAGATTCGCGCGTACTTGTTCCAGCCGCTACGCTCGCTTGAATGTTTAGAATACCTTGAACGCCTCCAACGCTGCCGCGTAATTGAGCCTGAGCCGCTAACGTTTCAACGTCAGACTGATTGTCATCCGCTGGCGGTGGTATTTCTTTTCCATCGCCAAAGCCAAGTTTTTGCAGTTCAAATCTGTATTCCGATTGGGTGATTTGTTTGTCTTGCAACAGCAGCGACAAATTAGTTATAGCAGTGCGCTTTGCTTCCGATTTGGTTTTCAAATCGTCTTCGAAAATTGGCAGATAAAAGTAATCCGCGATAATACGTGTCTGGCGATCTTTACCTCTCAGGTCGTAATCAATACCACCGATCCATTCGTTTGCCTCTGGCATGATGGTACGAACGTATAAACCCTTTTCAGCCTGCTTTTGGTTTTCGAATGTTGCCCCGCTGATAGACGCAAAAACATCTTTAGGAACGCCAGCAGCATCGCATATCTTAAAAAAGCCTTCGCGGGTTTCCTCAAAGATTCCTAAGTTCTGCGGGTTGTTTGTACCTGCCTGTTCCCATCGCAAATTTTGACTGGTAACAATTGTTTGCTTTTGACCCTTTAGCGTTCCATATTTTGAAAACGCCCTTTCTAAACGTTGGCGTTCTTCTTTTGGAAGTTCTATTGAACCGCTTATGTCCTTACTGTCATTTACCCACGCACCATTAGCGCCACGATGCGCTAAGATAATCCCCCTGGATTCATAAGCCATTTTGAGGTTATTGATAACTGCGCTCATGGCCATGTACTTACTCTGGCCGACTAAGATTTTATCGTCAGTAGAGTTTTTGATCTTAGTCCGATTGTCGTTGAAGTGAATGATGTTTTCGCCTTCAACTTTATCGTACTCGTTATCGGCTTTCAGTATTTTGTAGAAAACCTTTGGCGGCTCGCTGTGCAGGTAAAAAGGAAGTTCAGCATCGTACTTGCACTTAATGATGTCGTGAGGGATTGTAAACAATGCCTTCACATTGCCGTTGCCCATGCCAAAAGGCAGGAGCTTGTATATGTACTCGTTGCCGTAAACTTCGCGTAAAATTTTAGTCTGAATCAAAAATTCCTTGTCGCCCTGAAACCAATTCGGGTTTGAGATTAGGTTTATGATTCGCTGCCCTTCGGTTGTTTTCTTTTCGTTGCCATCAGCGTCAACTTCTTTCAGGCGCATGTTAGCATACGAGCGGGCTTTCAGTGCAATAGGTGCGTAAACTTCTGGTATGGTTTCGAAAGCCTCCATTACGTCGGCCTCTTTGAATGTGTCAGCGGATGAGGCGAGAACGTACCAATATTGCCCGCCTTCCCTGCGCCAGCCGAGTAGATTTGTAAACGTCCTAATTAGCTTAGGAAATGTAGCTGCCATTCATATTCGTATATGCAAATATACGTTTATTTGAGTATTCGCATAAACGAGTATACAAATATTACATTTGTGCCATAGGTTGTCATTGTTTTAGGTCGAAAGGGCCGCGTTTTAAAGCCGATTACTCAAAGCCGCAAGCCTTGCCGCGTCCCAAAGGTGATTGTTTGTCAAAGTCGATTACCTAACACTGTCATTCGGGTTGCATCCCACAAATGGTCATTACCATCAATGGGGTCATCTGTAGTTACCCAAATACCGTTTACTCGAGCCCGTGCTTTCGTGTAGCCGCTTTGCTCCTTACGCCATTCCGGGCAATCGACAATGTGAATGCGATACTTTAGCAGCGCTGAGTTGCCAAACTTGCGCGACCCTGGGTAAGTGTTAGCCGCCAAGACTCGGAAACCTTCGCGCCTACAAGCGGCAATCATGCCACGGCCCCCATCATCTCCAGAGGGATCGGCCCAAACCGTTTCGCCCTGTGAAGGCAAATTTTGTTTGAGCAATGGCATAAGCTCATTTGGGCTGGGCGTTGGTTGGTAGAACATCTTTTGCAGATAGATGTTGTTGCCCATTACCCCTACCTTAACTAAGGCAGACGGACTTGTAGTGTATCCAAAATCCAAGCCCCAGTAGATTTTCTCGATGTTGGCTGGGAAATTTTGAACCCAAACCACATTCGGGAAAATCAAACCTTCGGGTGCGCGTCTTTCACCCTCACCGTAAACCGACCAATTGTAAGCGTCAGCCGTGCCGGTTGCCTCGTTGTACTTGCACCGCTCCAGTTCGGACAGATCGGCCCGGTCAAAGCCTTTCGTATTGGCTTGTGTGTCGTATGCCTTTGCCAGGTTGACCGCGTTTACAACTTCATTAACCTGATCGCTTTTGGCCCCGAATGCCTTAGCAATGCGGGAGGCGGCAATCGGTTGGTAGCTTTCAATCTTTGACCGTTCGTTGGGCGAGATAAACGGGTTATCGTGGTACGTGGTCTTTAGATAGCCCACGTCCGACCGTGGCATGACCGAATTGAAAATGTAGTGATCCGCGTATTTTGGGTTAAAATCCGCAAACCAAAACTTACGGCAGCGCATGGTGGCCTGATCGAATACCTCTTTAGGTATGTCCAGAACTTCATTGAAGTACACGTAATCGGAGCCGGCACCCATAAATTTTGACAAATCGCCATCTGCACCTAAAAAATTTACCCGGTTGCCGAATAGCTTGAAAGTCGATATTTCCTGTTTTCGAAGAAAAGGGTTATCGACTATACCAAAGTCTGAAAGCCTCTTTGCATAGTCATCGTACAGGGTTGTCTTGAAGCTGTTGTACGTATCGCGTATTACGTTTATCGTTGCGTTTGTTTCGAATGTGGAGGTTAGCATTACCTGAAAGTCAATCGCAGCCGTGGTCTTTCCGGATCGGCTTGACCCCTCTAAAAGCAACCCGGACTTTATGCCGCGCGTCTGGCATTCGGCTTGATATTGCTCGTAGCTAATCTGCTTTTTTTGGTAAGCGCTAAATAATTCACTTCGCTCTTTGTGCCGGAGTTGTTTGGATAAAAACGAAAGATTGGGATTGATTAAAGGCATTTACTTTACTACAGTCGCAATCAGTTCCCCGTTTACGATCAAATCACGCACCACGACGCGCTTTGTTTCGAATAGCACCCCCGCATTAGTGTGCCCGCAATAATAGCAGCACCTGGAAACGTAACGGGCGCGGTGTTCATTCAATACTGTTTCGCATGCCGGGCATATCTGCACGGTGTAATACTCGCCCCAGCGCGACCCTGGCGGCATATACTGGTCGGATATCCGCTTTACTTGCGTCATCTTAGCGCGGTCGGTTTGTTGGCCGGGAAATGGAAAGAGGTCATTCCGCTTTCAATTGATCCGGGAAAAGGTCTGAGGTTGTCTTGCGGGTGTCAACAATTCCCGTAAAATCCACGGTCTGCTTTGCTTTGCCCTCGGTTCTGTCAAAAATCTGTTCAATCGCCCGTATATCCCCGTCATTTGCTTTCTTTAACAGTTTGCGAATGATGACTTCCTGAAACTGCCTGCGCTCCTTCTTGCCATCAATGACCACTTCAACATCCTCCTCCAGCATTTCCTTTAGGATGGTCGAAAGGTTACGGCTACCCTTTGGCCTGCCGTTGGGGTTGCCTGATTCGCCTTCTTTAAATTGGTTAAGATGTTCGTTAGGTATTGGCATGTGCCTGTATTTCGCCTGTTTTAACGTATTCCTGCCCGTTTCGCTTAATCTTCAAAGACGGGTCGAGTTTAAGCATCCGGTCGATGATTACTTGGCAGTATTTGGGGTCGAGTTCCATGCCGTAACATTTGCGGTTGAGTTGGTGGGCGGCTACCATTGTTGTGCCGCTGCCTAAAAACAAATCCAAAACCATATCATCTTTACGACTTGCGTGTTCAACGGCTTTTGCAGCCAATTCAACGGGCTTCATTGTTGGGTGTTCTTCTGACTTCTTGGGCCTCGGTATGTCCCACACGTTTGTCTGTGTGCGGTCACCATAAAACGTTGTGCCGTTATCAACCCACCCAAACCAAATGGGCTCGTATTTATTCTGATATTTACCCCTTCCGAGAGTAAATTGGTCTTTATTCCAATAACAGTCGAACAATGAAGTGCTTTATCGGCAGCCATAAACATTATTCTACCATCATGGCCTGGGGGGCCAGCCATATAAACACATCCCTTATTAAACAAAACAATATTTGAAATAAACCCAGTGCAGAATGTTTCAAAATCCTCCCCACTCATGTTGTCGTTCTCTATTTCTCTTTGCTTAAACTTGGGGTGTTTTATATTGCCGTAGTTGATATTGTAAGGAGGATCGGTAAAAACCATATCAGCCTTTTGCCCATTCATCAACCTACCCACCGCATCCGAATCCGTACTATCCCCACAAAGCAACCTATGCTCCCCAATCTCAAACAAATCGCCAAGTACTATATCGGTTTCAATTCCACCTTCAGGAACATCAAAGTCATCTTCCTCCGCATCAAGCTGTTGAATATCAGGAACATCAAGACCCCATTCGGTCAGTTTGTTAGCATCCCATTCATTCGCCAACACATCCCAATCCCACTCACCGCCTGACACGTTGTCTTTTATTATAAACTCCCTTTGCTGCTCCTCTGACCAATCGGCCACGATAACTGGCACTTCTTTCATTCCTGCTTCGATGCATGCTTTGAGGCGCATATTGCCACCTAGCACGATCATATCTTTGTTTACCACGATAGGCCGCTTGTTGAGCATATCGGGAAAGTCTTTGATGGACTGGACTAGCTTTTTAAACTTGTCGTCCTTTATTAGCCTTGGATTGTTCGGGTTGGGCTTAATCTTTGAAACTGAAATTGTCATGCTCCCTCCATTACGTAGTGTGTCAGCTTGCTTCCACGTGGAACGTTCCCGTTTAGCCGCAAAGATCAAGATTAACAGGATTATAAATACGGCTAAAGTCAGGTAACGTTTCATTTCTCGTTGATGTACGGCTTACCAGCAACCCTGACAACCTCGAAGTTGCGGAGGCACTCGTGTTTGCCCCGGTACTTGGTGACCGATTCGGGGTAGCCTTTGATTAGCTGATAGACGTAAACGTGGGAAATGTTGTGTTTTGCGGCAAATTTAGCGGGGGTCAATAGTTCGTTGTTTTCCATGAAATAGCTGTTTTAGCCGCAATTATAACAAATTTAACGGTATTATAAAAATATTTAAAAAAAGATTGTCAATAGTTTTGTGGTTTGGTGTAAAGTGTTTACATTTGTAAAGTAATTGAAACGGGAACATATGAAAACTTGGCCGCGCGAAACAACAATACCGGGATGGTATAACGAAGAAATTGAAATGACCGTTAGGCTGCATGAGCAGCAGCTACAAGAGGGCGGGGAAATTATACACGAAATTGAAGTGGTAAACAACCCCGAAGGACTTAACGACCGCGATCAAATTGAAAGCATTATGCGTCACTTTAGCGATTCTTTTGGCAAGATGTTTACAGACAACCCTCAAATTATAACTTTATAACTTTTAAACCAATAAAAAAATGAAAGCATTTGTCGAGGAAATTCTTCAACCAAACGGACGCGGCCATTATCTTGTATTTGGAGCCCACCGCGCTTACGACTATGACCGCAAGTTTACCCAATGTTTTGTATTTAATCCTAACCCTGAGTTTGACCAAAAAGTATGGGGTAAGGATTTAGCTTATAAACAGGCGATGGAGTACGTTAAGCGAATTGAAGAAATGACAGCAGAAAAGAAAACAATAATTTACCAAACGCCTGATTAATGAGCGCCACACAAACGAGACTTTGAAAACATCCGTGACTTTTAATATGGAAACGCCTAAAGTACCCGCTAAAATTGAAAGCAACCTGCCCACGTTGCAAGAACTGTTTGATGACAGCCTAGAAGTAGCCGCAAAATCGGAGGGCTTAAATGCCATTTTAAACACCCAACCGCCTGAGAAGTGGATTAAGGAACATCCATTTATAAAGATGGATTCCAAAGATGCCAACGGTAATCCTATTAAAATACCTTACAGATACTTGCCAATTGACCGAGTTGAGTTCCTTCTAAGGAAGATATTTAAGCGGTTTTGGGTAGAGATTACAGGCCAGGGAACTGCTTTCAACGGGGTTTGGGTTACTGTTAGGATTCATTATTTTAATCCAGCCACTAATGAAATGGCTTGTTCTGATGGGATAGGGTCAGTTCAATTACAGACCGCAAAGGGAACAAGTCCTGCTGATTTGGTTAATATCAATAATGGAGCTTTGGCAATGGCTTTCCCTGCCGCTAAGACATACGCCATAAAGGATGCGGCTGAGCTGATAGGTAATATATTTGGAGCCAACATAAGCCGCAAAGATACCCTTGCCTTTGTGCCTGATGAAACCATACTAGCAAAAGTTAAATCCAATAAAGAAAAGCTCAATGGAAATTAAAAGATTCATATTCGAGAATAAAAACGACTGGATGGAGGTTCGTAAGGACTTGTTCACCGGATCGAGGATTAGCGAAATAATGCCAAACGGTAAGCGATTGATGACAGAGGAGGAACTAATCGCCTACAAAAAAGAGAACCCTAAAAGCAAAGCAAAATATATTGAGGATGAAACCGCTTTAGGGGATGGGGCTATTTCTTACATTTTGGAAATCATTCAGAGATTAGAGGGAGCGCCTAAAGATGAATATTACTCTAACTCTATGGAGTGGGGTAACGATCAGGAGCCTAACGCTGTACTTCGTTACTGTCAGGATTACGGGTTTGATCTTTACGCTGATGATGTAATTTATACAAGCGTGGGAGGTACTGTATTCTTTACAGGTGATGACTTGCTAGGGTGTACTCCTGATGTAATTCTTCCCACTAAAATAGTACAAGTTAAATGCCCTGATTCAAGCACTCACCTACGGTATAAACTGTTTTTGAATGAGGATAATTTCCAAGAATCGGAAAGCAAATACTTCTATCAGATGCAATTGGAAATGATGCTCACCGAAAGAAAGCAGGGTGATTTCTTTTCCTTTGACCCAAGATTCAAAAGAGAAAAAATGCAGACCCATAAAGTAGAGGTAGCCGCTGATATTGATGTGCAAAATGCTATCTTTAGAAAGGCTAAACTTTGTAAGGCTAAGATAAACGAATTTATAAACGAATTAAAATAATGGCATACGAACAAAAACCCAATAGCGGAACGCTATTTAAGAACGAAAGAAAAACCGCCAGCAACCACCCGGACTATACGGGTAAATGGATGGATATAACCGGTAAGGTCTGGAATCTTGCCGGATGGGTGAAGCAGGGGAAGAAAGGCAATTTTTTAAGTCTATCGGCCAGCGAGATCAGGACTAACTCGGCTGATGGTGCGCCAAGTACTCCCCCTTCACAAACTATTGAAACAAGATACGAAGATGACTTACCATTTTAAACCATGAGCGCAACAACACAAACCCCGGAACCCATGCGAAAACTTGTAATATGGTTTTTGCTGCTGATCGTGGCAATAATGGCCATGCACTTCTTTACTTGCTGTCAGTCGGTTTACCCCGCTGAAAACAAGGTATTGAAACAAGATACGAAGAGGTATAACGAAAAGGTTGGGCGGTAATGCAACTTGATTTTTTCGAACCCAAACAGCGGCCATCGTTCCACAACTCCGTGCCCATACACGGCAAGGAATTGATACAGGCCGAACGTAACGCGAAGGCGCAAGAGGCGCGGGTGTTAACAATATTTCAGGAAACAGGGCGCGATTACAACGCCTGGGAAATGTACCAAACATATCAGGAACGGTTTGGACTGGCTTTGAAGGATTCGATTAAACGGGCGCTTACCAACCTGACAACCGAGGGCAAGCTGGAACGGACTAACGTAATGCGGCCCGGACAATGGGGCGCGGGAAATTCGGTTTACAGGCTATGCAAGTAACAGACTACCCTAAACACTTCGACACCGAAGTTAAGGCACAAGGCGAGGCCGAGCGGTTGTCGGCTGAATATGACAGCCTTGTTTACGTCATCGCCTCCACGTTTGGCGGCTATTGGGTGGACGTGGTGTATGACATCTACTCGGATGAAACGTTAATAGCGACTTGGTATAACGGGCAACTGCAATAGTATGCCACGGAAATACACAAAGGCAAGGCGGGAAGCTCGTAAACGCAACAAAGCGATTTATGACCGCCTGTACTATCAGAGAAACAAGGTTAAATTTAAAACCAAAAAAGAATGCCTAAAGCGAAATCAAGTAGCGGAGACTGGAGCCGGACTCACCCCTACCTAAGAGGGATACCCGAAAACGAACGGAGTACCGCCACAATCAAACGGACGCGAAAAAAAGGAATTGATCGCAATGTGATGGTAAGCGTTAACGACATGGTTATCTGGCATTGCAAGGACGGTAAAGTATTGATTAATGTTGCAACAGCCTGAACACTTTGCCACAATGGACAAGATGGCCCCCATGCTTACCCGCCTGCTGGCATTACTTGAAGTGCGCGAAGGCGTGGAATACAAGGAGGACGGTATCGTTTTCCATTACAACGCATGCGAAGTGACTGTAAAAATTAAAGAACCTAAAAAATGAAACTATCCACATACCTAACACTTGAAGAGGCTACCCGTAGCCAGACGGCCAAACGTAACGGACTGAGCAACGAGGTAACAAACCCGGAGCATCTTGAAAATCTCAAATGGCTGGCCAAAACCGTCTACGACCCACTCAAATTTGAGTTCCCCGAAATGTTAATCCAAATTATTTACCGAACGCCAGCCGTAAACAAAGCCGTGGGCGGTGCGTTGCGCAGTCAGCATTTGGTTGGTGAGGCTGCCGACCTTGACAGCCCTGACAACAAACTCAACGCGGCCATTTTCCGGCACATCGTCAAAAACCTGCCGTTCGATCAGGTCATTTGGGAGTTTGGCAACGAGGCAAACCCCGACTGGGTACACGTAAGCTGCAAGCGCGGCAATATCGGCAACCGCAAAAAAATCACCCGCGCCATTCGCGAGGGTGGTAAAACCAGGTACATACCGTTTAACCTGCCTCTATGAAATACAACCTTTTTGACGGACACCGGCCAAAGCAGGAGCCAAGGTACTGCAAGCAATACGAGGCAGAAACGCTTAAAATGTTGAAACTGACCGGAATGCTATTAGTCGTGTTTATAGCCACTTTAGTAGCTGTCATGAGTATTCTTGCCAACCGGGAGGCGATAGACGCTATAAAGCCACAGTATCAAGCCTACGGGGTGTTTATTGTTTGCCTTGTTGGCGGCTGCTGGTGGGTGGTTAAATTTTTAAAGTCTCAAAATGAGCAAATGTAAAACTTGTAAACACTGGAAAAATCAACAGGCAGAGTTAGGCTACTCTAAGTTTGACGGCATTTGCACAGCTAAGAATTGGCAATATAAATTTGACAATAATAGCGCGGCAAAGGTATTAGATCGTCAAAATAGAAGTCAGGCGCATACGGGAACGCATGTATTTGAATTTCAGCATGACATTGCTCCACTAATAGCCGTACCTGAAAAAAGCCGGTATTGCTTAGTAACTCAGGATGAGTTTGGGTGTATTCACCATGCACAAAATTGAAAAAAACTTTGGTGGAAAGTAAAAATACTTTAAGTTTGTACTTTCAATCCGGGGGCAGCCGGAAACAGTGACTTAATTACCCTTGTTGGGGGATGGCCTGCCCGCCTGAACCCGACAAGGGATTTTTTTTTAATGGCTAAGGATAAGAAATCGGTTTTGCTGTATTGCGATTTAATAACCACGGTTGAGGAGTTGGATGACGTGGACGCTGGTTTATTGTTTAAGCATTACCTAAGGTACATAAACGATCAAAACCCCGAAGCGCCTTCAAAACTAATAAAGATTGTATTTGAGCCAATAAAGCAATCATTGAAGCGAGACCTTAAAAAATGGCAGGAAAAGGCGGAAAATAGAAGTATTGCTGGTAAGGCTGGTGCTGAGGCAAGATGGCAAAAGATGGCAAAAGATGGCAAACGCATAGATGAGATGGCAAAAATGCCTGTTAGTGTTAATGTAAAAGATAGTGTAACAGTAAATGATAGAGAGATAGAAGTATTTGGCACACTCCCTCAAAAGTTTTTTACAGTTAAATCCAAATACCTACACGAAAAGCCATGCCGGGTACACCAAGACGGATTTAGACAATACTGCGAAAAGCACCTTCTTGGTACTTGGTTCAAACGCGACTACATGGCCGAACTGTTTTGGAAGGAAAATGAAGGGAAGATGTTCAACGAGCATACACACGTAAACAACGTCATGCTTAAAATCAATAACTCAAATGGATAACGTAACGCTTCAAAAGCTGGTTGGCCGACCTAACTTTCTAAAAGACCATAACTTCAAATACTTGGAGTTTAGCGTAACGATTACCGAAAGGTTGGCAATCCTACGTGAGATAGCCGAAAGCCTGCCACAGGGCAAAAGAAAGACGCAGATGACCGAAATCATAACTTTCCTACATACGGCATTTGAGGACGTGGTTAAAGACTACAACGCGCTCCAGGAGGGTAGCGTGGCCCGTAACCATATCGAGGACATGGCGGCCAGTCTGATTTTTAAGGAACGCGAGATAAGCCACCTGACGCAATTAAACAAAAGTTTAACCCAACGCTTAAAAGATGTTAAGTCCTGAGGATGCTTTAAAGCGTATTGCTGCCCGGTATGACATGGAAAATCATTACTTCGCACAGCCGGAGGAATGGATATATGAGATTAAAACTGGCGTTAAGTTTGAGGTTCACAAGTACGGCCACAAACTGATAGACCACCACATGCCCTACAAGCAGGGCCAGTTGACGGTATTTGTCGGCAATACCAACGTGGGCAAAACCTACACTGTTCTTTACCTGCTTTCTAAAATGCTTAACCGCAAAAAGCTAATTGTATATTCGGCTGAGAACCGTATCAGTACGCTTGCCAGGTATTTAATCCAGTTTTGTTTTAACACCAACAACCATGCAACGATACTGGATAAAACCAAATGGCTTTCCGACAGGGTTGAATTTATCCGGCATGAGAAACGATTCACACACATAGAAATTTTAACCCAGTTTGTAAAGGGCCAGCACCGTGGATTTGATGCTGACATGATGTTCATTGACCCTTACAACGCGCTTTCAATATCGGGCGGCCACGAAGGGCATTATGATGCGATTGAGGATTTACGGATATTCACCCAGCAAACCGGCAAAAGCATTTTTTTAAACTGCCACACGGTTACCGAAACACAACGGCAAAAGCTGGATAAGTCCGGGGCTACCGCGGTTCCCATGATGAGCGATGTGGAGGGCGGTGGTAAGTTTCCAAACAAGGCCGATGACGTTATAGTAGTTCACCGCAACCTTTACCACATGGACGAGGAAGAACGGTTTACAACGCTTTTATACGTTGGTAAGGTTAGAAACAAAGAGGGAGGCGGTCAGCCCACAAGGTTTGACGAACCTATAAGGATGAGGTTTAAACGCGACTGGACGGGGTTTGAAACGGATGAGGACAAGATTAATCAGGCGTATGACGACACAAACGGATGGGCAACATTGAAAGCACCGTTTTAGCGGGGCAATTTTGAAACATTAATTATCAAACAATGTGAAAACTAAAGAAGAAATTTTGGAGGGACACTTTGGAAGTGACTATTGGATGAATACCAGTTTGCAATACATTTTACGTGCTATGGATGAAGATGCGTCCGTTGACTCAAGGAACAACATTGCTTATTTGATATGAAAAAATATACTAAAGAACAGATTTTAATAGCAGCAGAAATCGGAGAAGTTTCAATAATTGATGCAAGGCACGTAGTTTCATTACTTGACGAAGCTGTCATTTTGGAACGAAAACGAAAATTGCGTTTTGAATTAAAAAAGAAGGGTCGGCCTTTATTGCTCGATTTATTTTGTTGCTCTGGTGGTGCTGGTATGGGATATTATCAAGCGGGGTTTGATGTAACAGGAATTGATATTGAACCGCAACCAAAATATCCTTTTAAGTTCATTTTGAGCGATGCAATTATTTACCTAAAAGAACACGGCAAGGAATACGATTTCATTCACGCCTCACCACCATGTCAAGGGTATAGCCACCTAACACCAAAGGAACACAAAGGCAATTATGAAAAGTTGATAGATGTATTGCGTGAATTACTAAATGAAATAGGAAAGCCGTATTGCATTGAGAATGTAGCGGGGGCAAAAAATGAACTTAAAAATCCTACCATGCTTTGCGGTTCAATGTTCAATTTGCGTACTCAGCGCCACAGGTTCTTTGAAACTTCATTTCCTTTGGTTGCACCTTGTAAATGTGATCATAGCGAACTACCACTATTAGTAACGACAGCAAGTAAAGCAAGTAGAGAAAAGCGTTTCAAACTTGGTATGCAACCAAAGACAGTAAAGAACGCCCCTCTCGCTTATGGAATTGACTGGATGGACTTTAAGGGATTGAAAGAAGCAATTCCTCCCGCTTACACAAAATTTATTGGTGAAACTTTTTTGTGCGGTGGGTTTTTTAATTCAAATGCCAATTTTGCATAACGTAGGAGGGGTTTAAAATCGTAGGGCAACTAACACGATAAAACTAACTATGAAATACATAAAGAATTTTTTAAAAAATGCGAAGGGTCGGGTTTTAGAACCAATACCCAAACGATATAATCAGTTGGTAAATAAATGGGAAACGAGTTGGATTTTATTGAAGACTTTACAAATATCAAAGTATGAAATTGCTAGAGGGTATCCAGAAACAAAATATATTGTTGACAAAACCTACAGTATTAGCTTATGTAAAAGAGGTTGATTCGCTCGACCAATTTCAAAAAACTAAGATTTTTTTAGACCGTCATATTACAGATTTGTTTCTGACGTTGACTGGTTCAAAATACCCAACACAAACATTTGAAGAGTTTATTTCACCAGATAATGTTGAGATAAGAGACATGGGGGAAGATTGGTCTAAGTTTCAATTTGCTCAACGATACGACCATGTATATTTTGGAATTTATGATTGGTACTGGAAATTCAAACACCGAATTAACTTATGAAACTCTTGTGCGGTGGGGCATTTTTTAAAAAAATTCTTTTCCACGAAAATAACTATGAAAAGCGCACTACCCGTTGCCCTATGTTTTAAACCCCTTGTTGGCCTGTGCGCTGGCCTAGCGCGGGCCGCTTAACGGTGTTTTAGAATCCCGTTTTTTGGCCTGTTTTCGGGGTTTTAAAAATATTTTCAAAAATATCTTGATTAAATGTAACAAGTAATCAAAATAGTCGTATATTTACGTAACAATTAAACGAAACGACAATGACAACCGCACAAAAATTACAAATCGAAACAGCAAAATTTGTAGGACAAAACATCCTTAAAGTAACTGGTAATGACATTGCTAAATTCTATACAATGGAATTTACCTCTAATCTGTATGCTCAAAAGGTTGCTGCTATTTTTAGCAAGTTAAATGCCTTAGTTAATGTTGAAGGATCAAAACTTACTATGATATGGACGAAATAAAATTTTCTAACGGTGGTAGGCAATTTATAGCCTACCACAAAGGAGATCAAAAATATGACGTTTATTCTGGCGGATTATTAAAAGGGCTTGGCGTTGACTTTCTTCTTATAGTTATGCTTTATGAATATTGTAAAGGGCATAAAACGCCATGACAACTACACAAAATCAAATCTCAAGAATAGCTCAGGATTGGTCAAAAATTGCTAAGGAGCCAGTAAAAGTTGAAAACGTATCCGGTACTATCTATGGTTTTTGCTCTGAGATTGCAGCTCTAAGACTAGCTAATAAATACAGAAATTCAGGTGACAGCGCAAAGGCTGATTTCTCAAAGAATCTTAACACTTGGTTTTTCAGAATTGAACTTGCAAACTAAACTATTTCAGGAACTGGCTAAGCCCCGGTTCCATTACCACCATTACAGAATATCGAATCATAAAATTTGGTATGGATATTCTTGTAATGAAAAGCCAATTGTTGGAGGCATTAGATTTTTGTGTGAAACTGTTGAAGAAACTTTAAGTCTGATAAAATCATTCAATGGTGATGGTTGGGTAATAACTACTTTCTTAATTGATTATGAAGGAGATGACGGAATAATAATAGACTCAAGGTTTAAACAGTATTCACTATGAAAAATAAAACCCACGGAGGTAAACGTAAGGGCGCAGGCCGTCCAAAGCTGCCGCCTGAATTGAAGAAAGAGGAAACAGTTACTATGCGAATACCGAAAACGAAAGTACCGGCTGTACTCAAGGCTATTGGCAAATTAACCTGATTTCAAAGGTCAAAAAATAAATTAAAAATAATCTTGAAAAGTGTTGCAAGATTCAAGTAGGCGCTGTATATTTACATCGTAATTAAACGCTAAAGCAAATGACAACTACAACAAACACCTACGCAACAATCATCTTCAATGGTTCAAAAACTTACATGGTAGTTGATTCAGCTAACCAGTGCCACTTTGCAACCCCATCAGAAAGAAAAGCTAAAAACTTCTTAGCTAAACTTTTAAAGGCTGCTGGCGCATGCTAGTAGGTGATAAAGTAAAGTATAACCACTTGAATGAAGTGGTTATACTAAAAATTGAAGGAAACTACGCCCTTATTCAATTTGATTCAGGAACTAAGATTTGCACTAATCTTCACGGCTTAAAAAAATCCCCCAAGTGTGCATCGTTGAGAGGCAAGGAGGATGTATTAAAAATGACCCCGAAGCTGATCTTACGGTAAGCAATCGGGGTACTGTTAGCACAAAGATATGAAAAAAAAACCAACTCATGGAGGTAAACGAAAAAACGCAGGTCGTAAAAAGAAAGAACCTACTAAAACTATCCGCGTCCCGTTGTCGAAGCTTGCTGAAGTCTTCAAGGCTATTAACAAAACTTTGGAAGTGTGATGGCATTGCCAGAACTAATTTTGAAACACAGTAAATAAATATTTTAAACCAAGCGCGGGGGCGTTTTCACCCAATTAAAATTATGGTACTATTTAAGGTTAATAAGAACTCAATTAAAATTGATGAAGTAGAAGTAATCAAACAAACAGAATCTTCTATATGGGTAAATAATTGGAAAGGAGAACCGAGAAGAGAATTGAAATCAACTAACTACACAGATTATTTTGATACATGGGAGTTTGCTAAAAATCACATTGTTAATCGTGAAAAACGAAAACTTGAATGGGCAAAAGAATCTTTGAAACGTGCTGAGGATGATTATAGAAAATCACTTGAATTGTCTTTGAGCGGGTCGGAGGTTTAAAAATATTTATTTACCTCACTGAACTTCGGTTGAATGATGAAATAAGGTTTTAAAATTTAAAAACAAAAAGCGATGGAGACTCAATTATGGTTACTTTATGACGGTAGATATAGAACTAATGAAGATAGGGCTATGGTTTACGAAGTTTGCAACTCATTAAGAGAAGCCGAAGAAAATGCAAGTGACTACGGAACAGATACAGTAATTGTAGAAGTGACAGTAAAAGGTAAAATATTCCACAATCCTAAAATTTTAAATTAGTGCGGCTGGTTTTGCCGAAGGTTTTAAAATTTAAAAACAAAACGCGATGGGGTTTAGAAGCACACTAACGACTGAACATTTTGGAAGCTCTTTACCAACTTGGTTCATAGAGAAATATAAAGAGAATTACTTCATAAATGGGACGCTCGTTTCTTCAAAATGTGAATTGAAACATTATGGAAACGATTTTTTACTTGACTACCAAAAGGCACTTATAGAAATAAATTGGTTTGATAAAATGAGTTCTGTTTGCGTTGTGATAATGGGTGAAGATGACTTCATAACAAAAGTTAGAATTTCAAAAGACACTATTAAATACTTCTGGTTTAGAGAGGAAGACGCTTTTGAGGCAGACCACATTTGGTGTGGATAAACCATGCGGCTGGTTTTGTTTTTAAATTTTAAAAACGACTTAACAGATGAACCGTCCACGAAGCACCATCGTGAGCGGGGCGGCATTGCCACCAACGGACAAGAGTTTATTCAGTTGCGTATAAATTAAAACTAAAACTATGGACGTAAAACTATCTTTGAAGTTGAGTAAAGCGGTGCATGACAGATGCCACAACGTGCCGCACGATATTGGAATAGAACTTGAGCAAATTGTCCGCGAACACCAAAACGAGCAATTGAATAAACTTAGTGTTGTGCGGGGCGGGGATAAAGAAAATCAAACTGTCAAGCGTAAAAAAAAGTTTTACAATTACCCATCCTACAAAGGAACGCCAAACACCCCGCCCGAACCGTTAGCCACCGAAGCGGAGGCACAGGGCGGGCGCGTGGATTGTGCTAATGGAATGCACTTTTGGAGCATTAACAAAACAGGAATACAGGAATGCTTATTCTGCCCAGCGAGGCGCGTGGCATCAGCAGCAGCCCTGTGATTGTGGCGGTGGCTAATGGCGCACAACGTAGGAGGGCTATAAAATCGTAAAAGGCGAAACACTAAACTTTAATATGAAAACAAAAGATTTTACACCAAAAGAAACGTCACCGACTCCGTGGAGAGTTGTTGAAAAATTGATATGGCATTCTGTTATAGCCGCCAACGGAAAGAATGTTTGCAATTGCAGAAACATTTTAGATGCAAAAATGATAGTGGAGATGGCAAATTTGAAACACACACTTAAATGAGCCTTTTATGTTTTATAGCCCTTGTTGGTGGGGCTTGCGGTCGCACGTGGGTGGGAGCCGAACAGTGCCGCCCCGAAGCGGTGGCGGTGCGAGGATCAGCTTCCATGCCCGAAGCACCATTGGGGCGGGGCGGCATTGCCACCAATGTACCTAGTGTATGCGTAGTAAAAGCGGCTAACGAGATGAACTAAGATTGAAAAACAGTATTTAAAATAAAAATTAAAAAAGCGCGGGGGCGTTAAAACCTAAACTAATATGGCGGCAGAATATATTTCTAATGGACATCGAAAAGATGTTCTTTACCTGAAACAAAACACAAGTGCCAGGTTAAAAGCCGAAGAAGAGCAATTGAGCGGATTGTTTCTTATAAAAGTTGAAGAATGGCCATCTATGACAGTTGATAGAGGTGATGGTGATGAAGAAGAATACGAATATGGATCTGGCGCAATACTGCTTCGTAGGGATGATGTGATTGCTTTGAAACACCGTTTAGAAGTTTACCTAAATGAATCTTTTAAATGTGATAGGGAGGGATTATATCCTAAGTGTGAATCTCAATGTGAAAAATGTGAACGTTCATATACTATTTTTTAGTGCGGTGGGTTTTTAATTTTTATTTTAAATACCTCACTGAGCTAACTATGGAACGTTACCCTTCGAGCCGCTTTTATTACGCATACACGTTGTTATGTGGCGTTGTGTCGGCAAGTGCGGAGGGAGCGAACTGTTGCCCCGCGAAGGGCTGGCACAAAGGGCAAAGGTTCCATCCGCCCTTTGTGTTCGGGGGGCGGGGCAATAGCACATAACAATGTAGTATCTGCCACGTAGCCGTTTGATTAACGGCTATGGAGCAGATACCCAATAAAAAATCAACCTATAGGTTAATTAACTTTACGGCACCACGGTCCTCTTCGTGCGGCCGTTCCAGCTGAACGTTATCTCATCCACCATCAGCGCGCGGTTGCTGTGGTCGCGCCTGGTGCCCGTGTGCACCAGCTTCACCGCACAGCCATCCACCACCGCCATATCCAAAACATCTACCAGCCGCGTGGCATAATCCAGCCGGGCTACAAACTGCGCCTGGCTGGCGCTGCCGCGCTCGCTGTTAAAAGCCAGCGCATCTTGCACCAGCCGCAGCGTAAGGGTGCCGCTGCCTTGTTTGCTACCGCCATTGTTGCCGGTGTACACCGTGGGGCTAAACTCCACCAGCAACGCAGGCCTTAGCCACGCCAGTCCCTGGTTGCCTTCCGCCTCGGGCGCCAGTGCCTGGTCAATCTGGTCCTTAAACCAATCGAAGTGCACCACGGGCGTATGTCCGTGTGTTTGAAAGTAGCTGGCCTTCGCCTGGATCAACGTCTGCAGGCCGGTGTAGATGTCCGCTTCCATTACAAAATCAGGTCAAGGTTAAAGTAAACACTGCAGGCCACGGCCATCACCCAAAGGCGAATGAGAAACACCTGCCACCAGGGCAGCCGCTTCCAGAACACATCCGTCTCCGAAGTTTCGCCCAAATAGCGCACATCGCGCACCAGCAGGTAACCCATCAGCGGATCAAACAGCAGGAAGAACACACCGAACGCCAGCACAAAACTCTGCAGCCCGTGGATCCATATCAGCCAACCGTTGGGCATCAGCCACACGTTGAGCATGCAAACGGCCAGCATCACCGGCAGGCGCAGCAGCCAGATGTCAGTCTTTTTCTTGTCGCGCAGCCCGGCATTGTGGTCGCGCATATCCAGCCAGGATTCAATAACCACCGGCAGCAGCATCAGCAGAAAGGTAAACACGTGTTTCATGGGTGTATAAAGGGTTAGGTAAGTGCTTTTAAAATCTGGGTCTGCACCATTTCGTGACTAAGATAGTGTTTACAGAATCCACTTTTATAAGTCGGTTAAGGTTTGTGACCTGCCCAGTAAACTCCCAACGGCGCCACTGAAATTTTATAAACCAGTTTTTCGGACGGTTGCGGGTGACTACCACATAGTACCGATCCCTGATTTCTATTTTAGGAGTGTCTAAAACTGTGGCCTCGATGTGATTATAAGAATCTTTGTAAAGGTATTTAAAGGCTCTGATTGAATCCTTGCAAGGTATGTACACCGTGTCCCTTACTATTTTATCTTCTGGCGCAAAGAACGAATCAAATGACGATGCCGATTGGGTGTTCTTGTAATTCTTGAATTTCTTAATCCATGCCAGATCGTTTGACTCCAGCGCCTTTTTAAAATTTGCCCTATCCAAAGAAATAGCCCGTGACATGGTAACTACATCGCCCTGCGCGTTAACGTATTTTGTCGATATGTTTCGGAAGTCTTTAATAGCCGCGTCCCGACCTATCTCGGCCTGAACCGCTCTATTTTTTTGAGTAGTTCCCCACTGAAACAAAAACCAAATGACGGCCAAAAGAACCGCAATGGCTACCAGTTCACGGTAACGCCAGATTAATGTCATCATAATCAAAGAATCTTTTAAAAATCCACTTTAAAAATAAAATACCAGCCACTACCCAGAAGGTAATAAGCCAGATCATTTGCTGTTAAATATCCTAATCAAAGCGTCAAGCAACTCCTGAAAGTTTACCCTGTAAAGAATGTACTCGACAATTTTTTCACCCGAGATTGCTATGACCGCTATAATCATTGGCTGGTATTGATGCGAGTAGTTTAACATTACATAGTCCGCAAATATCCAAGCCGATCCGATCCCTGCAAGAAATGAGGTTATCACAATACCTACTGTAATCTTTTGCCTCTTTGATTGAACCGCTAGCTTTACTGAAATCGCCAGCATTGCCCAAATCAGAGGCTTAACAATCCACGATTTTATTTCTTCACTTACGTTCTCGAACATAAACAATGCCTGATAAAATGAATGAAATAATTATTAACAAAACATCGCTTTTGAGATACCATGTAATACCTAGAGACTTGTCTATAATGCTTCCAAATGTCAAAACAAAAAAGAAGCAAGCAACTGACTTCATTATCTTTTCAGAAAGCAGATAGACCAACAGAAAGAAAAGCCCAAACATAAACTCATACAATATATTCCTAGTCGATACAAATGCCACGTACTGATCGTAATCAGTTGAGACGTTAGGATATACCCAACCCAATACTATTGAGTTGAGTGTATAAGCTAGACCTAAAAGTATGAGTATTGTTAGTCTCATTTTCCTTTTGGCGGCTTTGGATCGGGGTTAACCGTATCTGATTTTACAATTGGTTTTTTAACCTTTGTTGCTTTTTTAGTTTTCTTTGCCATATAGTTTTAATTTATTGAGTGTCAGTTTTCTTTTTAAATACGTTTAGGAAAGTCACGAATATTAATACCGCAAAACCAAAAACAGTTTTTAACTGTACTTCAATTAGGCAGCTCCCCGTTGGCTTGCCTGATTAGTATCATCTGCCTGAGTAAACCTTCGGCAAAATCACGGGCAGGATCGCCACCGCCAACTCCCGGAAAAGCGTTTATGGCGCGTGTCCGGAAATACTCTTTCAATGTGATGGCATTAGGATTTGTGGTGTTTTCAGGCAAGTATAGCAACGTGGTGCCGTGAATCTTGCGGTCATCAATCACAAACGTTTCTTCGTAGCTTTCAACTGCCCGCCTGGACCGTTGTGTTGTACCGCTCGGAATTGCATCGGTTACTTCATCCACTTCTTTAAGTGTTACCAAATATTGTATGAATAACGGTGTTCCATCGCGCCCCAATGGCGCGTTGGTTAAGAATGCAATAATTCGCTTGCCGCTAACCGGATCATTGTTGCTTATTCTGAATCGAACTTCCTGTGAATTGGCCGCAACCGCAGCCATCACGAAGAGGATAGTAATTAGCTTTTTCATAGTTATAAAATGGTTGTTTAAATCATCTGAAACTTGTGGTTACTTGTACGCATCCGAAAAAGGTTGCAAAAAGTGGGTGAGTGATAATATTTTCCATTTTACAAAGGTATCCAAAGTGAACGATTGCCAAAAAATTCAGCCTCTTTTGCGTCTGCCGCTGCTTGCAATTCCGCTTCCAGATCAACT
>Ga0315901_10001279_pt1 | contig 36512 bp, 47 predicted proteins | sample LakEriMetagenome_10_FD_203761 | JGI IMG/M metagenome (GOLD analysis project Ga0315901, IMG submission 203761) | Freshwater fungal communities from buoy surface, Lake Erie, Ohio, United States - Buoy 2 MA116 | ecosystem: Environmental > Aquatic > Freshwater > Lake | place: USA: Lake Erie, Ohio...
CAAATTATTTTATTGCAAGATCTTGGAATAAAACTACAAGATCAAAGTATAAAAATCCACAAGCAGAAAAAGATAAAATAATATTTAATGAAAGTTTAATTGATTGGGATAAAGATATTTATATATGTGAGGGAGCATTTGATGCGGTATTTCTACCAAATTCAATACCAATGCTTGGAAAAACTATGTCACAACTACTTTTTGATACCTTATATCAAAAAGCGAATGGTAACATAATCATAGCTTTGGATGGAGATGCTTGGAAAAATGGTATCAAACTATTTCACGAATTAAATGGGGGTAGATTGTTTGGAAAAATAAAAATAATTAAATTACCTGATAATCAAGACGTTTGTGATTTACAGGGAAAAATTGATAACTTTTTCTTTGAAATCAAATAATTTTTGTATCTTTGTAGTATAAACCTTTAACACCTTTTAATCATGAAAACCATTTTTTCTTTTTTGTTTATTCTTGTATCTTTTATCTCTAACGCACAAATTAAAACTTTGAATCTTACAATGACAGATTCAACTAATTTCAAATATCCATCTTTATCTACGATGGGAGATGCTCGAGACAGTAATTTAATTGTATTTGGTAAGACTGAACTTAACTGTAATACCAAGATTAGTTTCAATTTTGATAACAACGTAATGTTTATCACTTATCCAAATGGGCATAGAGTTAGAAACAAAATTATTGCTTATAATACACAATATGATCAAATAGATTGCGATATTTTGACAGAACAAGGAGTGTTTTTTAATTTTTTAATTGCTGAAAACATTAATGATAAAATGTCCATGATTGTTAGAAGTCGTCACAAAACAAAAGATGGATATGTTGTCGGTTACTTCACAAATGACGTTAAAGTGAATCAATAATTTTGTATATTTGTAGTATAAACCTTTAAAAACTATGAAAACTCTCCTAACTGTTATATTTGTTTTTTTCGTGTCAGTATTGATTAGTCAAACTGTTAATTATAGAATGACCGACATGAAATATTTTAGATATCCGGTAGGCAAGACATTAGAAGAATCAATAGATTCCTCGCTTATAGAATACGACTCTCTAAAATATAAAGCTAACACTTTATATACTGTTGATAAAACCAATGGAATTTTCAGTTACGTAAATTACGATGGTGTTGAAGAAATCTATGATGTTCTGAATTATACTGAAAACTCAGATGGTTTAGTGGTTCAGGTGGATATCACAAATAAAGGAATTTACCAATATTACTTTAAATTAAACATATTTGGTGATATGGGATTAATTGTTATAAAAACAGAACCTGAAAATAATAAAATGGTTGGATTTTTCACTAATAAAGTGGAAGTGGTAAAACAAAAAAAGGGACTATCGTCCCTTTTTTATAATCTTTTTACTATTTTTAAGTTTAAGTAAATGTTTTTGTTAATTTATAATTGAAAAATTTATCAAAGGCCTTATTCGCTATTTGTACGAGTTTGTATGGTGAATTTTGTGAAAATATTACATTATAGTTTGAATCTTTACTTTTTTGATTTGTTTTTGGATCAATCCAATATGATTTAGATCTCTCTGTTTTATTTGCAACTTCCAAAAACGGAATTTGTTTAGGTGTCGCGCCAGCATTTGCATATTTAATCAAAGTTTCTTGAACTATACCAATAAGTGGAAATGGCGCCACACTTTTCCAATCAGATCCTGTGGGATTCGTAAAAAATTCTCTTATTTTATTTTGATCATTTTCATCTAAAGTTATAAACTTATTGTAAAGTTTTTTATCTGTTTTTAAACTTAATATATTAGGTTGTGGTGTTTGTGAATTAGTTGTAGATGTGGTAGGATTGGTAACATCACCTTGTTCCTGCAAATAATTCCTTTTAGTCGCATTTTTATGCATTTCTAAAATTCTTTTTTTCTCGTCCTGAGTAATTGTGTTTAATAATGTTTTCATAGTTACTTTTTAACAAATAAATAGTTTGGTATTGTGAAAAAAAAACATTATACTTAAAAAAAAGATATGGATATAATTTTTGAATTAAATAAGTTTTCTGATATAAAATATTTTGACGAACCTCATAAATATTTTATAGATAATAGAGAGTTGGTCAGTGCAACAACTTTTATCGGAAAATTTAAAGAAAAATTTGACACTGAAAACATAGCGGAGAGTTATGCGAATAAACGTGGTCTTGATGTTAAAGATGTGATTAATGAGTGGGATCTCAAAAGAGATATCTCAACGGTAAAAGGAACTTTAATTCATAACTACGCCGAAAACTATTGGTATAACAAAGTTTTTCCATATGATGCTGTTCCTGTAATTAGAAAATTTGGAAGCGACATAATAAAAGAAAAATTTGAAAAATGCGTTAATAATTTCAAATTATTTTACAAAGACGCTGTGAAGAATTTAATACCGGTGAAGATGGAATTTGTGGTCGGAGATACTGATTATGGAATTGCAGGAATGGTTGATTGTCTTTTTTATAATAAAAAATCTCAGATGCTTGAAATATATGACTATAAAACAAACAAAGAGATAAAAAAGTCAAATCAATATAAACAGAAATTTAAAAACCCGATATCACACCTTGATTATTGTGAATTAAATACATATTCTTTACAACTCGGACTATACAAACACATAATTGAAAAAAACACAAATCTTAAACTTGGAAATCTATATTTAGTTTGGATAAACGAGATTAATGACACCTATAAAATAATACCTTGTAAAGATCTTCAAGCGGAATTAATGTTAATGTTGGAAACTTCAAATAAAAAATAAACAAATTATAGATGATTTTCTTTCTAAACTTAATAATATTACAATAAACTTATAACTTATGGATTTAGATATTACAAAACCAAAAATTGATTTGAGAGAACAACCAACAATTGTATGTGAAAATTGTCAGAGCATGTTCTTTAAAGAGGTAGTTATCATTAAAAGAGTTTCAAAACTATTAACCGGAAGCCCAAAAGATGCAGATGTTCCTTTTCCTACTTATATGTGTGAAAAGTGTGGTCATGTGAACAAAGATTTTAACCCTTTCTATATTGAAGAATCAAATGATTAATAAGATAGTTCATTTTTCAGATTTACATCTTAGGTTATTCAAAGATCACGATCTTTATAGAAAAATTCTAACTGATATGTTAAATCAGTTTAGAGAAATAAAGCCCGATAGAATTGTTTTCACTGGTGACTTACTGCATTCGAAAAATCAATTAACACCCGAACTCATTGAAATATCAGTTTGGTTGTTGAATGAATGTTCAAAAATTGCAAAAACAATATTAATATTTGGAAATCACGATGGATTGGTGAATAACAATCAAAGATTAGATTCAATAACACCTATTGTAGAATCTATGAGAAATTCTGATGTTGTTTATTATAAGGATAGAGGAGTTTATGAGGATGAAAATGTATCTTGGTGCGTATATTCACAGTTCCAAGGAAACATTCCACCTGACATTACAGAAGCAAAGGGTATAAAAATTGGATTATTTCACGGACCGATATCTGGTCTTAAAACAGATTTGGGTTATGATTTTGGTGATCATGCTTATAATGTTGAAAAGTTTGGTGGTTTAGATGTTGTATTATGTGGGGACATTCATAAAAGAGCTTCATTTGACATACCAAATGGTAAGAAAGGATATATGATTGGATCGGCCGTACAACAAGGATATGGTGAAAGTTTAAATAGACATGGGTATGGTATTTTGAATCTAACAACAATGGAATATGAAAACAGAGATTTGTTCAATCCAAAACCATTTCTGTCTTTTAAGATAAACTCAATAGATAATTTAGTTGATGGAACAGAACAGCTTGTTAATAGTTAATCTAAACGATAAAGAAACAAAAGATGTGGTAACATTTTGTGATCTTAATAAAATTGATGATCCACAAAAGTATGTACATTACTGTTTTAAAAAAGGATACGCGATTGATAAATATGGACTTATAAATGGGAAAGAACCTGAGATAATTGAAATTGAGGTTGAAAAAGTTGTTGAGAAAATAGTTGATAAGCCATGCGACGAAACAAAAATCAAATTACTCGAAGGTACTTTACAGACACTAAAAAAAGAACTACAATTAAGAGACGAAAAAATAAATAAACTACAAGATATGGTCGATCACTTCAAAGAAGTCGTAGTATCAAGAGGAGCGATATACCATTCAAATTCAAATTTAAATACAAGAATATGACAGCATTAATTTTATGGATGATATTAGCATACGGAACTGCTAATGTCGTAGTGTATGGCAAGATATTTGCTAATATGAGACAATCAATTTATGATTATGGGCAAAGTAAATTACCTGGATCACCAATTTTCAGATTTATTTCTGAGATGATACAATGTATAATGTGTTTTGGGGTTTGGTTGGGATTTTTTCTCGGGTTGTTTATTTATTCACCTGTAAATCAAATCTTAGGTGTAAATCATTATGTGTCGTGGGTTTTTGATGGATTGTTAGCGTCAGGATCCGTATGGGCAATCAATGCAATAATCGAATGGTTTGAACAAAATAGACCAAATAATAACAATCAAATACTATAACTTATGCCAAAATCTAAAAACAGAAAAAACCAAAAACAAAAATCAGTTGCAAGAACTCAAAAAATCAATGCTCAACAAAAAAGTTTTCAAAAGAAAATGAGTGAGCTTATGATGAAACAAATTGAGGAAATTAGATCACAATCTTCAGGTGAAACAGAAAATCAATCAGCACAGGACGCTGGACTTATTCAATCCACCTCCGAACTTTAATTATAAAACAATGACACATAAGTTGGACATAGAAACTATGGATAATCCATACGTGCAAGTAGTTTGGGAAGATACTGCCGAAAATTTCACACAAGAAAAAATCAAAAGCGTTAAACACTACTTTCAAAAAAAATACGTATCCAGTAATGTTAATGTCATAACTAAAGTTAAGCAAACAAGTTCTGATGATATTCAGTCAGTAGATATCTCATTTAATATTTTAGATCAAAATTATCAGAAGGAGTTAATAAGGAGTATTTTAATAAATAAATCTCAAGAAGATCAATTTGATAATATTTTAAATATTGATTCTCAAGTTGAAAATAAACTAGCTCTTAATGATTCAGAGGTAACTCCGTTCAAAAAATGGTTTATTAAAAAAATAGAGTTTTCTAACTTCTTATCTTATGGCGATGATCAAGTGCTCGATTTTGATAAATGTGATGGAATTACAGTAATTGAGTCCGATCCTCCGAATTTTGGTGGAAAAACGGTTCTAACCGTAGATTTGCTTTTATTTCTTTTCTTCAATACAACTACAAAAACACAAAAAGCTGAAGAAATATTCAATCGTTTTTCAGAAAAAAATAAGGTATTTGTCAGAGGAGATATTATGATTGATGGTGAAGAATATATTCTTGTAAGAACCATTGAAAGAAAATTATCAAAATCAGGAGAATGGAATGTTAAAACAAATTTGGATTTCTTCAAAAAACTGTCAGATGGTTCCTTGCAAAATTTCACAGGAGAACAAAGGAGAGAAACAGAAAATTTCATCAAAAAATCTATTGGTGAAATGGAAGATTTTCTTATGACAATTCTAACCACATCATCCAATTTGGAAGATCTATTGGAATCAAAACCAACCGCTAGAGGTCAAGTTTTATCAAGATTTCTTGGATTAGATTTTTTAAAGAAAAAGGAAGAAGCAGCAAAAGAACTATATTCAGAATATTCAAGGTCAATGATGTCCAATGTCTATAATTCAGAAAAGTTAAAACAAGACATTGAGGAATTTGAAAACAAAATTGTTGAAAATGAAAATCAAATTGAAAACACTGAAAAGTTACTTAAAGATGTTAAAGAAAGAATATTAACAGGTCAGAAGTATAGAGATGATTTGATATCACATAAACATACCGACATTGATAATTCAATTGCAATTCTAAATCCTGAAACATTAAAATCAGAAATTCAAACTTATGAGTTTAACAATCAAAAAATTAAGGATGATATTTCAAAAATTAATGTTGTTGAGCCATCATCGTATTACCACGAAAATGATCACGATCAGATTAAAGAAAGTTATAACGTTCAGTTAAAAAATAAATTTGAAGTTGAATCAAAAATTAATAACCTGAATGAACTTGCAAAATCTGTATCAGGTGGTATCAAGTGCGAACATTGCGGAATTGAGTTATTAAACGCAGAGATTACCAAAACAAAATTGTCAGAACTTGCATCATTAAACGTGCAAAAAGACCAAATAATAGGTTTAATGAATGAGTTATCAGACAAAGAAAAGTCATTTACACAGTTAAAAAAAGAGTTTGACGAGTATGAGAAAAACAAACTAATTAAAGAAAAACTTGACGTAACTTATGAAAGTAATCTTTTGAAGATATCAACCACTCAGGATAAACTTAACAAATATTATAATATCCAAACCAAAATTGAGGAAAATAAATCAATTGAAACAAAGTTGATTAAGGCGAACCTTAGGATGGATGAACTAAATCAAGAGATGACCAAGTATGATAGGGATATTAATCAATTCAAATTTCAAAACGAAACATTGAATAAGAAAATAAAAGAAAATTACGGTCTTATTCAAAAGATTTCAGAAGAGGCTGAAAAAGAAAAAATATACAAGTTATACTTAGAAATTTTTGGTAAAAATGGTATCACAAAGAACATAATGAAAACTATGATGCCAGTAATAAATTCAGAATTACAGAGGTTACTTCAAGATAGCTCATACTTTAAGTTGGAAATCAGAATAAATGACAAAAACGAGGTTGAGTTTGTGATGATCGATAACAATACACAAGTTGAGAAACTTATGACATCGGGGTCAGGTTATGAAAAAACTATCGCTTCTTTAGCTTTAAGATCAGTTCTTAGTAAGGTTTGTTCATTACCAAAACCAAACGTAATTGTTATGGATGAAGTTTTCGGAAAAATATCAAACGAAAATTTGGATATGGTATTTGACTTTTTCGTTAAAATAAAAGATTATTTTGAGAAGATTTTCCTTATCTCACACAACCCTTTAATTTCTAATTGGGCTGATAATGTGATAAAAGTAAAAAAAGAAGATAATATAAGTAGAGTTATTCAGTAATATTTTATATATTTGTTTTAAAACAAAACCCAACAAGTTTTACAACTTAAATAAATCTATGAATAAAAATTATGTCTTTACCACAGAATCTGACCGAGAAAAAGGTTTATACAAGTTCGGTGAAACTTTAAAGGAATCAGAAAAAAGGGTTAGGGGTCAACAAACTGGCAATTCAGAGAAGTTACAACTTATTTTTGAAAAAGAATCGAAATTTCCAGACCATTACGTACATAATGGACTTGAGGAAAGAGGATATTATAGGGTCCATGAAATTACTGGAGGGGGTAGAGAGTGGTTCGGTGGTTTCAAATCTGATGAAGAAGCAGTTGCGGCACTTCTAGAAATTATATCAGAGGGAGATAACCCTGAACCAAAAACCTACAATCCTAGATTTTATCAAGATTACGTAAAAATGGTTTTCGAGGAAAAGTTAGAATCAAACACTAAAGAAATTAAAGAGTTTGCATTGGAGTTGGCACCACGTTTTGGTAAAACCTTATGGTCTTTAGACCTAATGAAAACATTATTCATTGATTATGGATATAAAATATGTTTAATACCGGCTTACGTTTTAACAGCTCTAAGTAGTTTCCAAAAAGAATTCTATACTTATGATTCATTCTATAAAGAAATGATTTTTGTTCGCGAGAATGAACCCATAGAAGATGTTATAAAACAGTATTATGGAAAAAAAATGATTATATTACCCATTTCACTCCATTCCTCTGAGTTTATGACCAAATACAAATCAATTAGTGATTTACCAAAACAAGATAAGGTATCATTCATTGATGAGTCTGATTTCGGTTGTCATCGAAAAAATAGCCAAGACCTTATCAATTTTTTAGGATGCGGATTGAATGTTTATATGACAGGAACCGCAATTGATAAAGTAGTATCACCTTTAAACCATATTGATGATAATATTATTCGTTGGTCATATACCGATATGCTTATGGTAAAAAATGGTGAACATCCAATACAAAATCATTTAATTTAAATCAGAACAAATTTTTTTTTATGGTAACTATTTTAAATAGATTAAAACAAAAATACACTTTAGAACAAAGTAAAAAATCTGTAGAGGATATTGTAATTCCTCGTTTTATGAGACTTTCTCTTGACAAAGCGGTTTCAAGATTCAACACAGTGCCAAAAGAATACCGCACCGATTGGACCAAATTATTAATGGATGTTGATAAATCAAGAGGAGTACTAACCACATTAATTCAATCATTATTCGGACTCTATAGTGGTGAAATGGTCGGTCTTTTAGATTTGGATATGACAATTGCTCCAAGACTTGTAACTCAAATTTTTGCAAACACAAAAGACAAGATCCAACAAAAAAAATTAGTAGAGTTAATCCAACAAGTATTAGGAAACGGTTATTTAGTAAAATTAGTTAATAGTGATGAAACCTCAAACCGTGAGGTAGAAATCGAGGTTAAAAGTCTTATCAAAAGAGCAAAAAGAGAAAATAAAAGAGTTGTTATTGTTAGTAAAGAAATGGGTTCACGTAGTCTTTCTGCACCTGAAATTGATACAGTGATGCTCATGTATGACCGAGGTTCCTATTTTACAACTATTCAAAAAATATCTCGAGGTTTTACACCAGGTAATACTTTAGATGGACAACCAAAAATTTTTGGTAATATTATTTCTTTATCATTAGACCCAAATCGTGAAGATAATAACCCTATTGATGAATATATTATTTATGAATCAGAAAAAGTAGAAGTTGATGACTTAAACGACGGTATTTATCGTGTACTACGTTCAGTACAGTTATTTACAAACGGGCCACATGGAGAAATAGAATTAGAAAAAGACGAATATGCTGAAAAATTAATTAACTCTTCATCTTTGATTAAGATTGGCGCCGAATCATCTAAAGTAGATAATATAATAAACGATACTGGTTTGGTTAAGGAGTTACTTGGTATTGAAATATCTAAAACAGAAAAAGAAAAATTATTTGGTATTGATTCTAATACGATAATACGTAGTGATAGTTTTGAAAAAATCAAAGAAGATAAAAAATCAGAAAAAAAAGTTGAAGATATTAGATTTAAACTGAAAGAATTTTTAAAAAATATTGTTGAAAATATTGTTGAGATTTCTGAAATCAATAATTGTGAATCAAATGATATAATCAAAACTTTGGATATGATAGAATCAAAAGGATATTCAGAAGAGGTTGTTTTTGAGGTCGGCGTTGATTGTAAAACTGTCAAAAAAATTATTTTGATGGGTGGGGTTTCTCATAAATTATTAAACACAATTATTACTTCCTACAATAAACAAGAAAATAGTTTATATTCGTGATATGAAAAATACTCTATATTTGAATTGGAAAGCAAATCCGTCTAAGGGGGAAGTTTTCACACCTATTGGATTGGTTAGAATGATTCTTGATAAGATTCCAAATGAAGTGTGGACTAATCCTAATAGTATATTCATTGACCCATGTATGGGTAAAGGAGTTTTTTTAATTGAAATTGTTAGACGTTTAGTAGATATTTATGGTTATAGTGAGGAAGATGCAAAATCCCGTGTCTTCGGTTATGATATTCGTGTAAAATATGTTAATTATTTGAAACGAAGGGGGTATAAAAATGTCTTTCACAAAGACAGTTTGAAAGAATTATTTAAAATGAAATTTGATGTAGTATTGGGAAATCCTCCGTATCAAAAAGAAACAGGTGCGGCAAATGCTGAAAATTTGTGGCCTAAATTTGTCCAAAAATCATTTGAAATTTGTAAAGATGGCGGTTATGTAAGTTTAATTCACCCAAGTGGTTGGAGAAATGTTAGTGGTGAATTTAAAAATACACAAGAACTCATTAAATCCAAACAAGTTAAATATATTGAAATACATGACGAAAAAGATGGAATGAAAATTTTTAATGCTACAACATCCTTTGATTGGTATGTTATCAAAAATATTGAATCGGATAATTTGTTAAAAACAACCATAAAAGGATTTGATGGTAAAATTGATAAAATTAACATAAAAAATTTACAATTCATCCCAAATGGTAATTTTAGTACAATATCATCTTTAATTGCTAATGATAATCAAGAAAGAGTTCAAATCTTATCAAATAGTTCTTACCATCATCAAAGAAAATATATGTCTAAAATAAAAACAGAAAATCATATCTATCCTTGTGTTTATAGTATTATTAAAGGTGAAATAATAAATCTTATTTATAGTAATACTAAAGACAAAGGACATTTTGGAATACCAAAAGTTATTTGGTCTAATGGTATGGCATCACCACCAATTGTTGATGAAAATGGTAAATATGGATTAACACAATACGCTTATGCCATAGTTGATGATGTAAAAAATTTAACTGAAATAAAACGAGTTATGGAAAGTGATGTTTTTTTGAATTTAATTACATATTGTTATATGAGTAATGGGGATAGATTTAACAGAAAAATATTGGCAACATTTCGTAAAAATTTTTGGAAAGAGTTCCTCGATGAAGAAGGGAACATAATCGAGCCGAACTTTAATCAGAATGTTGAACAATTATAAAGACCACATAAGAAACAGAATTTACATGTCAGGTGTTGATAGAGACAAACTCAGAATAAAACAAACGGCTGAAGTTTTCACCCCACCCTTTTTAGTAACTGAAATGTTGGATAAATTAGAAGAAGAAAATCCCCAACTTTTCTCAGACCCAACTAAAACATTTATAGATAATAGTTGTGGTGATGGTGAATTTTTAGGTGAAATTGTTATCAGAAAAATGGAAAAAAGTGATTGTTCTTTAGAGGAGGCATTATCAACAACTTATGGTGTTGATTTAATGGAGGACAATATAGAAGAGTGTAAAAAAAGATTAGCAGGTCCTAATCCCACACCAGATATATGGGATATATTAAATAAAAATATAGTTTGTGCTGATGGATTAACTTACGATTACGAATTTAAATAAAACAAAAAACCCCATCCTAAGGTGGGGTTTATTTTTTAAAAATCTTCAGTATCAAAAGGTTTTGTTAAACTTCTTTGTTTAAAACCAACACCACCAACGTATTGATCGGCTTGAGTTCTTTTAGCAAAAAATTCCATTACCTTCATCGCAACTTTTCTATCAAATTCCTTATCCTCTGATTCAGGAACAATACCATCTATATATATTGAACCTCTAAACGATCTTTTGGGTCCCGTAAAACTAAAAATTTCTTCAATGTCTGAATCATCAAATTCACCGTCATTTTCAACAACCTCTTTTAATTTATCCATCATTGGATTTGTTTCTAATTCATCATCAACTTGCTCCATCATTGGTTCATCAATTGAAGAGGAAGATCCACCTTTTTGACTTTTAGCCTTTTCTAAATAAGAGAAAGATTCTTCACCGTATATGTCATACAACCTTTGAAATATCAAATAAGGGTTTTTTCTCATATAACGAATAACATCATTTGGTATATACCTTGAATATTTTTTACCGAAAATGTCTTTTACTTGAAATTCTCTCGGTTGAGTGGATCTCTCAATGTCAGAAGAATAATCATGTTCGTTTAAATTTTTAGTGATAGATTTTCTAATCTGTTCAACTAATTCTTCTCTTGTTAATTTAACTATTTTTCTCATAAAATATTTGTGTTTATCCAATAAATATCCTTACCTTTGTAAAATAATCAAACACTATGAAATATCTTTTGGTCGCATTTGGAAAATTTACAGGAAAATCAAATCTTGTTAGAAATTTAGCAGAGTCAGTATCAATAATATCTGAAAAAGAAGATGTCAAATATAGTTACGGTGATCAACTACTGATAATCAAATTTCAATGTTCAGATGAACAAGATGATGTTGATTTATTTATAAATGACCTTTTTATTGATGTCACATCACTTTATTTACTTGTCCCATTCACAGAAAATGTTTATACTTCATTACCTATGGATTTGCACAAATACATATTTGGTATGTCTGAAAATCAAAATGATGATAATTATGATATAGAGGATGAAGCAATCATAAGCCAACTATCCCCAAAACAAGATCTGAAAAAACAAAAAATAAATGGTGAAAACCAAATAAAAGATCTATCTTTGGACGATATTTTGGATAAAATAAACGAAAAAGGTGTAAGTTCATTGAGCGAACAAGAAAAATCAATTTTGAAAAAATACTCAAACTAACATATGAAGGAGAAAAACACATCACAACCGATCAACCAAGAGGAAATTCAATCTTATCTTAAAGATTTGAGAAAAATTAAGGTTATGACCCCCGACCGGGAAAAAGAATTGGCAAAGTTAATTTCATCAGGTAGTTTATCTGCAGATGAAAGGAAAAAAATTAATAAAGAACTTGTCGAAGGTAATTTAAGGTTTGTAATTACCGTGGCAAAACAATATCAAAATCAAGGATTGGATTTCCCTGATCTAATCGCTGAAGGAAATATGGGACTAATCAAAGCAATTGATAATTTTGATTGGTCAAAAAACCTTCGTTTTATTTCTTATGCCGTGTGGTGGGTAAGACAATGTATATTGCAATCATTAAATGAAAATGCAAGAACGATACGACTTCCGGTCAATGTTGTTCAAGATCTTCATAGAGCAAAAAAGGAGATTGAAACCTCAGGAAAACAATTACCTGAAAAATTCACAAATTTACCTTCTATGGTTAATCTAAATGATGAAATTAACGAAGATGGAGACACATTAATTGATGTAATATCAAACGATAATGTTTCAATGCCTGACGAATATTTCAACACCAAAGATACCCTTAAACAAAAATTAATGGAAACATTAAATGTTTTGGATCAAAGGGAACGAATGATTATTGAAGATTATTTTGGTCTTTCGGGAACACCAAGAACATTGGAGGATATCGGTGAGGACTTTAGTCTTACAAAAGAGAGGGTAAGGCAGATAAAAGAAAAAGCGCTTCGTAAATTGAGAAACGAAAGTTCTGAACTTTTTGACTACATTTAATAAATTTTAAAATATTTATATAAAAACTATGGAAAAATATCAAAAATATTTCACATTGGCAATTCTTGTATTGTCATTTTTCACCTTCTTGAGGTCATGCGGCACCGCATCCGATTTAAAGGGCCTTTCAAAGGAAATTGAAACTGTTAATAACAAAATCAATAAAATTGATTCTGCAACCATTAAATCAAATGATATGGTGAAAATAATTAAAGAAACTCCAAATTGGAAAACTTTGGAAATTGAGGAATTATCCGATAAAAACAAAGTTCCAGTAAACTATTATAAAAATATGGATAAATGAAAAATTGGATCCAAAGAAATCTAAAAAGTATAATTGTAACTGCTTTTGTTATTCCTATATTGCTAGTTGCGTTTGTTTCAATATCACATGTAACATCATTTTATGAAATATCAAATCCTATGGTTTGGGCGGTTTATTTGTCCGTGGCAGTTGAGATTGCGGCTATATCGGCTCTTGCCGGAGTTTCTGTAAAACTTGGCAGATTTATTTATTTTCCTTTTATTCTTGTAACGTTCATTCAGTTTGTTGGAAATTTGTTTTTCTCATTCTCATATATTAATGAAACGTCAGATCTATTCAAATTATGGATGGAAATGGCTTCACCTCTTTTTGAACCTATGGGTATTGAATCAACTGACATATCAACCCATAAGTTGATATTGGCTCTTTTCAGCGGTGGGCTGTTACCCATAATATCATTGACGTTTGCACACATGCTTGTCGTGTATTCTAATCAAAATAAAACTTTAACTCCGGTGATTAATATTGATGAAATATCAAAAAAAGCTGGTTTAATTGAAAAAGAAACATTAAAAGAAGAAACTGTAAATATATCGCAAGAAAAACTAAATGAACTTGAAAGCTATTTGAATAGGTTACAAGATATAAAATTTCCAAAATCAATTCAAACGCCAATATCTGAACCTGAACAAATTGTAGTTGAAGAAAAACCAAAAATTGAGGAACCTGAAATTGCACAAGAAGTTGAAATAATTGAGGAACCTGAAATAGTAATTGAAGAGGTTAAAGAACCAGAAATTATTGAAGAAGTTGAAGTAATTGAGGAACCTGAAATTGAGCAAGAAGTTGAAGTAATTGAGGAACCTGAAATAGTACAAGCGGCTGAAGATGAAAAAGAAAACGCTGTTGAACAAGAAGAAGAAATAGTTGTAGAGGATCAAACAGTAGAAGAACTTAAAGATAAGTTAGCCGAGGACTCCGGCATAAAACGACTAACTTACACTAAAAATAATGTCTGAGATTATTGAGTATGGAGATTTCAAAACTACCGGAAAACAAAAAAAGAAAAAACAAATAATACTTTGTCATACATCAAGGGAGATAGGAGAATACTTATCTTCCTTGAAATATAGATTAAACGGTAAATTTGATAGAATACCAAATTATGTAATATCAAGGGAAGGTACGATACTAAGATTACTTCCTGATATCGGGCACTCTAAATTCTTCAAAGAGGAGAATATAAACAGAAATGCGATTGTTATCTCCTTAGAAAATTTAGGTTGGTTAGAAAAAGAACCTCTTAAAGATTTTTATAAAAATTGGATAGGTTCAATACACAAAGGATCCGTTGTAGATAAAAAATGGAGAGATTATTTCTTTTGGCAACCTTATACTGAAATACAGTATGAAAGGTTGAAGTATTTATGTGACAAACTATGCGACCTACACGGTATAACCAAAAAAACAATAGGTCATAATACAAAAATTAACGGAATTGAAAAATTTGAGGGAATTGTCACAAAAAGTAACTATGATGTGATATTTACTGATGTAAGCCCTGCTTTTGATTTTGAAAAATTTAACAAACTTTTAAATTATGAACAAACATGACGAAATAAAAAATCTTCTTAAAGTATCAAGAAACTTGATATCTCAAAATGATAAAAATTTGATGGAAGATATCAAAAAAATTAAAAAAAGATATGGTATTATCACTGAAGATGTTAAATTCAAAGAAGAATCAACTGGTGACGATAACATTGACAGAGTAAATGTTCCGTCTTCTGTTGAAACCGAAATAGATTTTGATACCGAGTCAAAAGATAATAAGCAGCAGTCCTATAGAATTTCAGGTGGAATTTTAACAATGCACGGAAAAAACCAAAAGGAACTGCAAATAACAACATTAGACAAACAATCATTTCAAGATACTATGGATGAATTCGTTCAAGAAGTATCAGATATGGTAGATTTTAAACCATTAAACGTATATGCCGATAGCGTAGAATGGTCAGGTAAATTAATTGAGTTTGACATGGATTTTATGTTCAGAATCGGTGAAACAAACGGGATATATATCAATAGTCAAATGGTTAAAGTAGATCAAGAGTTTGACAGTGTAATTGAAAAATTAAGACAGTATTACGAAAAATTTAAATCAAAATGGGCAAAAGTTGTAGCTCAAAGAAAAAGAACTGAACCAACAAATGAAAAATAATCAAAAACAAAAAATTGATTTTAAAACTATATTAATAATAGGGCTTATTATTGTAATTCTGTTATTAAGGTTTTGTGGTGACGGAAAAACTGATATCAATAAAGGAGATATTATTAAAGTTAAAGGAAAAAAATATGAGTTGGTCGATCATAAGAAAGATACCACTTACATAACAAGAGATTCAATTGTATATAGAAAGGGGAAAGATATTAAAGTTGAGGTTAAAGTACCTGTTTATATTCCACAAGAAGCGGATACAATCTTAATTTTAAAAGATTATTTTTCCAAAAGATTTTATATCGATACTCTCGATTTGGGTCAAAGTTCTTTTGTTATAATAAAAGACACGATTACTGAAAACAAAATATACGCAAGAATGTTCGAATCATCTATAACCGAAAGAATTATAAATGATACTCTTTTTTTGAAGGAACCACCAAAAAGAAAATTCTTTATTGGATTACAAGGAGGATTTGACAGAACTGATATAGTTAATTATGGGGGTATTAACTTACTTTACAATGATAAAAACGATAAATTGTATGGTTTAGGACTTGGAATAAACTCTAATAGACAACCAACTTTAATGGGTTCTGTTTATTGGAAAATAAAATTTAAAAAATAAAATGTCACTTTCATCCTCACAAAAAAAAGAAATTGAAACCATCATAAGAAAAGAAATTAAAGAATTTCTTGGTTCTCAAACTGCCAGACAATTTGAAAATAAATTAATTGATGAGATAGGAAAAGAAATCAAACGTGGTAAGTTGGAAACTGAAATAAAAGATTTAATAGTTAAAAGTATGTCTGAGTTTTATCAATTTTTATGGACACAAAGAGGTACTTGGGAAGGAAGAATAAGGAGGGCTTAATTTATGGAAAATACAATGGCGGATAAGATTAGAGATGGTGTTTTCCAACAATTAGCATCAAAAATTACTGATTCATCATCAAGTAAAGTTGTTCGAGATACTATGAATAATATTCCTGAATCTGAAACAAAAGAAGCCACAGGCGCATCATCAGCCGGATCATTCTCAGCTCCATTATTCGGAGATATGAAAGAAGAAAATGAAAATTCAAATGATTTGGATTTTTTCAAATCTTCATATGAATCTGAAAGTAAAAAATTTATTGCTGCTTATTATATAGTTGATGATTCATCAGATAAATTTATTGAAATTTTGAATATACAAGAAATATATCCAAGAAAATCAACCTTTGGTGATGAAGCGGAGCCTTATCTGATTAAAATACGTCGCATAAAATTACCAAAATCTCAAATAAATATTTTGGATCAAGACACAGGATTTGAAAATTTTAAATTCATTGAAATACCTTATTGGCTTGTTAAAAAAAATATTGATGATTTTAAAATTATGAGAAAGGACATCTTTAAAAGAATTGTTTTAGATAAACTAAGTAAAGACGAAGTTGATAAAGATGTTATCAAATACATAAAAACAACTGACAAGGATAAAAATTCTCAAAATTGGATAGAGTCTTTTGGAAATTCACGAAACAAAAATGAAAAAAAAATGGATATGGGAGAAAATTGGAGTGAAAAATACAAAAAAAGTATTGATTGTGATAACCCAAAAGGATTTAGTCAAAAAGCACATTGTCAAGGTAAGGTCAAAAAAACCGAAACAAAAGAGGCTACAGGATCCTCATCATCAGGTTCTTATGTTACCCCAATGGTATGGGCAAAATCTTCAACCAAAAAAAACTGGAGAGGTGCCAAAAAAACACAAATACCTGGAGGAAAATTTGTTGAAGTAAAACGCAAATGTCAAAAATATCCATATTGTAATCAAGGTGATATCAAAGCGTTAAAGATTTTTGAAAACGAAAGAATTAAAGAAGTGATAAAAAATGTGTCAAAAAAACACAATATTAGTGAGAGTGTAATTAAAAATATATTAAGAGATAATCTACATATATTTAGAAATTATAAAAAATAAAGATATTTATACAAAAACGTAAAATATGAAAACAATTAAAAATTATATCGATTCTGTTGTAAATAAAGTTCTTCGTGAATCATTAGATGAAAAGGCAGATGAAATTATCAATAAACTCAAGTCAGATGTTACTGAAGAAGATGAGTTTGAAGGTTTTGATGAAATTAACCTTGATGAAGAAGAATTTGAAGAAGGTGAAACATGCGAACAATGCAGAGAAGGTGTAATGATGGAAGGTGAATGTTCTGAGTGCGGTTATAAAATGGAATCAATATATGAAGCTAATTTTGACGAGGCTGAAAAACTTAAAAAGGTTTGTGATGAAGAAAGTCCAGAATTTAGTAGGGAAGCTTGCGATAGTCATCAAAAATACGCAGGTTCAGAAATTACTGAAAAGTTATTTGGTGGCCAAAAAAAATTAGATAAAAATAAAAATAACAAAATTGATTCAGAAGATTTCAAACTTTTAAGAAAACATAAATCTGAAACTAAAGAAGGTAAAAAATTTCCTGATCTAAGTGGTGATGGAAAAGTAACACGTAAAGATGTTTTACTTGGTAGAGGTGTTAAGTTAAATGGAGGTAAAACTAAAAAAGAATCAGTTAAATTAACTGAAAACGAAATGATTGATTTGATTGAGAAGATTGTTAAAGAACAAAAAGAGAATATTAGAAAACAATCTAATCCTCCTGGTGTAAGTACAACAAGAAGAAATCTTGATAAATCAAAAAAAGAAAACGAAGATTATATTAAATCTGTTACCAAAAAAATGAAAGATTATTTGAAAGATGGGTCAAAAGGAGATTTTGATTTTGAACCTAAAATTTTTCCAAAAGGTAATGGTGAATTGGCTAAAATGGATAAAAAAACTTATAAAGCAACAAAAGAAGTTGATGAATATATAGAAAATTTCGCAGGAGCTGGGTTAGAAAACATAGCATACGATGAAATACATCCAAATGAAGCCAAAATGGATGAATATATGGAAGGATCCTCTAAAGCTGGTAATAATCCTAAATGGGCAAATGCTGTTGAAACTGATGTGAATAAAAGAAGAAACAAAGTCAGAAAAAGAAATTTGTTATCTGTTTTAAAGAAAAAAGAAGGTTACAATAGACAAGCTCAACCTGTTTATGATTATAAACAAGATAGCGAAGAAGAAAAAGATGTTGCGAGAATATTCCAAGCTTTAGAATCAACAGAAAACAAAAAAGAAAAACTTATAAATGAAGAAATTGAAAAAATGAATCATTTATTAGGGTATAATAAAAAGACGCAATAATATAAAATATTATGGAGTGTAATTATATTCTCCATAGGTAAATTCTTATGGAGAATATTTTTAACTATATATCAAAACCAGTACATCCCGACGATGTACAAGTATGGTTAGATATGAATAATATCATACCTGAGAAGGTAGAGTTATATTATGATTTTGCAAATTCATTACATCAATTGATTTTAGACACATATTTGGGGGTTGAAAATGATAACAACGAAAACCAAATAATAATGTCAGAGGAGGATAATACCAAACATTTTGAATGGTGTTGGAAAAAAACAATTGATAACTTTGCAAAGGAAAACCTTAAATTTTTTTATAAAGGAGAACACTTTGATCATTTTAAATCATTTTTTGATGAGGTTTTCTATAAACAAAAAGACGTTAAAATTAAAAACCAAATCAAAAGTTTTTTTGAAGACATTTTTGATTTGAAAAAACCATTTACAAAATCTGATTTGGATATGCTAACTGACTTATATAAGTCATTAGATAAGAATTTAAAACGATAAAAACCTTTACTAACTAACCATAAATACTATTTTTTAGAAAACAAATAAACTATTGAATTCTAATTGAATATGGAAACAATCGAAAAAATCAAAGAACTCACCGAGCAATTATCAATTGACGCCGGTAAATTCTACAAAGGAAACAAAAGCGCAGGAACACGTGCTCGCGGAACCGCTCAAGAATTGAAAGAACTTTTACAAGGCTTGAGAAAAGAAATTCTTGAAGAAAGAAAAAAGAACGAAAATGAATAATATAGATAGTATATTTTTATTTATATTCATATTTTCTATTTTGACTATTTTAACAACAATAGTTAAAATTATAAGTGCGGTGTCGCAGAAGAATCCACAACCGATTTATAAGAGCGGCACCCCACTTATCCTTCAAGGATTGGCTATAACCTACATAATAACATACATAATACAACATATAAGATGACCTTTTTCCAAGAATTATCAGTAATTAATCCTTATTTATTAAGCGTTAGAAAACTTAAAAACTATTTATCTATAGACGTAACTTTTCCAACAACATGGAAGTTACCTAAAAAATATGTACCCGAGAATTCTGTGATAGAAAATGAATCAAATATTAAAGATTATAGGTCCTTTTCTTTTGTTTCAGTTTTTGATGAAAAAAGTGTTGAGGATTTATTAATTAACCTAAATGGTGTTATCAAGTATAATAAAGAAAGAGAAGAGAAAGAAAAACTTTTTGAAAGTAAAGTTGTTGAGTTGAAGCAAATTTTTGATAAACAAAATTTAGAAAATTTAAAAAATCTTAGTTTTGAATTAACCGAAAAAAAAATGACTTTAAACGATGAACTTACAGAGCCATGAAAAAGCCAAAGTATTAAATTGGCTTGAAAAAGAAAAACTCAAAGATTCTGCGGAGCTTCTTGCAGACAAGAAAAAATTTATAGAAGAAATAAGAAAATTTAGAAAAGCTGAAATATCAAATTCAGACGAGGTAAAACTTACGTTATGGCAGAAGATAGTAAAAACATTGGGATTTTAGAAAAAATGGCGTTAATTGCCGACGCTTCTCAAAATTTATTTAATGGTAGGGCGACTGTAATATTTGAATTACCTGTAACTGAATTTAGAAAGTTACAAATAGAATTAAGAAAAGAACCTACTGGTGAAAAATTTAAAATTGATATTTCAGGTACCGAGTTTATTTTTCTTCTTGATGGTGTTTTAGAGGAAATGTCGTTGAGTGACGATAAAGTATCTTCTTAGGTATTCCATTTTTATCTAAAAAATCATATAGATATTTTCTTTGTTCTGTGGTCCAGTCCTGAACAAAAATACAGTCCATTCTACCTTTTGTTACAAAATCTTCTGACATATTGTCAACAAACCTTTGAGCATCATCGTCGGTCTTTAAAGAAAATATTTTAAACTTTTCTTCATATTGCAAAATAACTTTGTTATTAATTTTTGATACCATTTTCATACCAGACTTATCAAGATATTGTTTAACAAACTGATCCACAGAAATCCTCTTTTTCTTATCCACATCAAAAATTAGTTCTTCAACCCTATACTCAACCATTTTTAATAGTACATAATCAGGGTCTTCAAATTGTATTTTTACATTACGACCCAAATAATCTTGCATATACAATGAGCTTACTCCGCCTTTACCGAACTTTAATAGACCAAGTTGAAAATCACATTTAAGACCATTTTCATATTGTTTTTCAAAAACAACCTTATGTGATTTTATCTCTAATTTTTTAAAGTATTGATTAACTCTTTCTAATGTCTTAAATTTTTTGAGGACTTTTTGTTTGGTCCTATTTTTGAAAAGGACAACAATATAATTAAACTCCATTGAAAAAAAATATTATTCAAAACTGTTAAGTAAATCGTTATGTCAAAGGGAAACTACTATGAAACATTGGGCGTTGGTGAAAAAGCAACACAAGAGGAAATAAAAAAGGCATATAGGAAACTTGCCGTTGAACATCACCCCGATAAAGGTGGTTCTGAGGAAAAATTTAAGGAAATCGCCGAGGCTTATGGTGTTTTGGGAGATGAAAATAAAAGAAGTCAATACGATAATCAAAAAAACAATCCATTATTTAATATGGGCGGACCTTCTATGGAGGAGGTTATGAATATGTTTAACAGAAATCGCCAAAGACAAAGACCGGTCTCAGAAAAGTTAATTGATGTTAATATAACCGTTTTGGATTCATTCAAATCAGAAAGAAAAAATATTGTCTTTAATAGAAATCATAAATGTGAAACTTGTTCGGGAAAAGGTGGTGAAAGGCAAACTTGCAATAAATGTGGTGGTAGTGGTGTAATAACCAAAAGAGTTGGAACTGCGATGTTTATGCAAATAATGCAAACTGATTGCGATGCTTGCTCAGGAAAAGGATTCACTTTTTTAAACAAATGTCATTCTTGTAATGGTAATGGCGTTAATCCGGTGATGGAGGAACTGGCAATCAAAATACCACACGGAGTTGATACAGGTCAGATGATAATGATCCAAGGTAGGGGTGATTTTGATGAAATAACTTATGGTAATCTAATTATCAGATTTAATGTCCAACCATCTGATAACTTTGAAAAGCACGATCAAAATTTGGTTTATAATAAGTTTTTTGATTATGAAAATTTGCAATCCGAAAGTTTTGAGGTTCCACACCCAGATGGATTATTATCTGTTAAGTTACCAAAAGAATTTGACACATCAAAACCTCTTAGGGTGCCTCAGAAAGGATTTAAAGTTCCGGCTCAGGGTGACTTATTTATAAAACTTAATGTAAAATTTACCCGAAAATAAAATCAATCAGATTTTTGATTATAACATAATTTCCGTATATTGCGGAAAATAAGATGTATGTTCCAAAAATTGTGATTGCGGTCATATTTTTGTTTAATTTTGATTTTTTACAAGTGTTACAAGGTTTTTGAGGGTTTTCAGTAATAACCTCCTTAGCATAAATTGTTTCCAAAGTCTTTGATTTTTAATAAAAAATAACTTCATTTTTTGTTTGGTAAATAATTTTTTATACTTTTGTAAAAAAAATGAAATATTTATAAATATGAAAACTTTTGAAGGATTGTCAGAACGTCACGTAGCACAGATCATTCGTCGAAAAATGATACAAAAGGTCAAACCTTCTGGCAAGACTTATGACCGAAACAAGTCAAAGAAGTCATATTTTTAATGTCATATATTGATAAACCATACATTAAATGCTATATTTAAACAAAAAAAATATATGGCTTTAAGTTACATCGGTGGCAAATCAAAGATCGGTAAATGGATTGTACCCTACTATCCTAAAGACATTAAAACATATTCCGAGTGTTTTGGTGGAATGTTTTGGTGTTATTTCAATATGAACCTCAAAGAGTTCACAGAATTAACCAATGTTATATATAACGATTTTAACCCTTTAAATGCAAATTTCTTCAGGTGTATTAAAAACCCCGAACAACTATTGATTGAAATAGAGAAAATACCTTGTCAGCAAAAAGGTCAGACATCAACACCGACTCAATATAAAGATTTGTTCATTACGTTTCAAACAAAGTTATTTGATCACGAGTTCAAAGTATCAGAAGAACCTGATTATGAAATAGCAGCACAGTACGCTTACATATTAACACAAGTATTCTCGGGAAGCAAACCCGAAAAGAGTTCATATATAGACCTTAAAGGAAAATATAAATCTAAGTATCTCACATTCAGAGATAAACTAAAAAATCCTTTATGGGTTGAGAAGTTTAAGAAAATTCAAGTTGTTGAAAATATGGATTTTGAAGAGTTTATAAAAAAATATGATAACGAACAATTTTATGTCTATGTTGACGCTCCTTACTATAAAACAGAGGATTATTACTCTAATCACGACTTCGGACTAAAGGATCACGAAAGATTGGCAAAAACCTTAAAATCTATGAAAGGGAAGTTCTCTATGTCATATTATTATTTTCCACAGTTAGAGGAATGGTTTCCAAAAGACAAATACCATTGGGAGTCAAAGTCATTTGCAAAAGCCGCAGGAGCAAAAAAAGGAGGCAAACAATCAATTGGTGAGGAACTTTTAATAATGAATTATTAATTTTTTTCGGTTTAATAAGTATTTATTAACAAAAACAAAATTAAAATGAGATTAGTTAAAGTTTTATCTTCAGTAATTACTGAAAAATCAACTCCAAAATCAGTTATATTAGAAATATCTAATAAATTAAAAACGACCTTAGTCGCTAAATTCAAAGAACAAACAACTGATTCTACTGAAAAAATCGCAGAGTATATTGATGAATTTGAAAAATATAAAAACGGATTGCCTGCAGATAAAAGAGATTTGGGAGCTTACAATTATTATGATTTAAAAAAACTAATTGAAACTAAAAGATTTCAGAAAAAAGAAAAAGATCTTTTCAATTCTTTCAAAAAGAAAGAAGAAAAACTTGAAAGAACTGAGTTAGCAAAGGCGGTTAGAAAATTTTTGGAAATACAATCCAAATTTGGTAAAGCAAAAGACCCATCCAACTATAAGTTCTTAGATTTTTATAAACTAATAAATCAACTTTACCCTAAGTATATTAGAGAAATTTTGATTGATAGGTTTAAAAAAGAAAATACAAATATAACAGATGACATAATAGAATATTATGTAAGTGCGTATATTGACAATTTTGATGAATTATATACGACAATGCCACCTCCGACAGAATTAAGTTTTGCGGATTTTGAACATTATATTGATGGAATGAACAAAGGTATAATGAATCAAGAAAAGTCATCAACTGAAGACATTGAGGTTGTTTATAATGAAAATAATTTGATGATCTTCCAACCAAAAACAAGGGATCAATGTATTAGACTTAAAAATGGTCGTAGTTGGTGTACGTCCCGTGAAGGAGGTTCAAACTTATTTTATAATTATAGATTAGACAACAAAAGGACTTTATATTACGTTATAGATCAAGATAAAGATTTTTCGGATTTAAATTTTGCGGTTGTTGTTTTGGTTGACCCAGATGGAGATATGTCATTAGCAGATGGTTCAAACTCAGGAAGATATTCTGGACATCAAAATATACCTTGGGATGAAATAACAAAAAAAATACCTAAGTTAAAAAATCTTAAAAATTTATTTAAACCAAAACCACTTACAAGTGAAGAGCTAGATCTAATTAAAAAGGTAAAAAATACGTCTGTTGGTGATAATCCGATAGAAAGTTTGGGTAACGAGAAGATGGCTGAACTTTGGCTTGAAATAAGGTCACCAAGATTGGAAGATAAACAATTTGAAAATCTGACGGTTAATTTAAGAAAAAAATATATAGCGTTAGGACATGAATTAACTGCGGGTATGATTGCGGTTGCTGATCCAGAGACCAAAAAATACTACATTAGTAAAAAAATTGACACTATAAAGACAAAATCATTAAGTCAATTATCTGACTCTGATATCGCAATACTTAATTTACCTGGCATGTCAAAATTAAAAGATGAAATGAAAGTTAAGTTCGCAACAGATTTTCAATCAGGTGAAAGTGTTACAATAAAAATTCCTTCTCAAAAGGAAGGAAAGTATATCGCCCTTTATGGTTTTGACGAATTAATTAAAAATTTATCAAATGATATTAGATTTTTTGAATTGATATCTTCAGAGAAGAACTATCCACAATATGATTTACCAAGCAGTTTTGCACAAAAATTCACCAATTTGGAAACATTGGTATTAGAGAATATTGTTTCATCTTTACCTGAAAATTTAGATAATTTGAAAAATTTAACTGTTCTAAATCTGAAAAATAATCAGGAACTTAAAACTTTACCACCATCTGTTTTGAAAATGTCTAATTTGGATATGGTGATTTTAAGAAATGCGCCTAATGATTTTGAACCCCCAGCAGGGTTTTATGACTATTTTGAAGATATGGGGGATAATTTTTTCTACAGAATAAAATTTGATTAATTTTTATTAACTTTGCAAGATGAAAAATATAAGACTAAATAATTTATTAAAGACAATACTTTCGGAAAGTACTAGATTAGATGTATTGATTGACAAATACGCGAAACCAAAAAAAGATAAATCAGGACGTACTCCAACATCATTGATGGGTTTGGATACTTTAGCACAAATTATATTTGCAGATCCAACAACTAAAAAACCACAAGGTGATTTTGACACAAGTGATTTAAGTTTGGAAAATCTTAAAAAGGTTCAACCTGGCCAATATGTAAATTGGATGTTAAAAAACTTTGAAAACCCACAAGTAGATGAAGGTGGAAATATTGGAAGGGCAAGAGAACTTTTCATGGAAGACCTTTTTAAACTTACAGATGATTTAACTTATTTTACGAAATACAAACAATATTTTCCTATAGAGAACCGCGATATAAACAAATTCACCCCGTCTAGTCTTTTTGCATTTATCAATAATTTTCAATTACCAGAAAAGATTAAGCAAAAATTAAAAAAATCAGAAGTAAAAAAAGAAATTAGAAAAGAAAGAGAAGGTTTTAAACATCCGGGGGCAAAAATAGATTTTGTCGGTAATGATTATACTATTGTAAAAATAGAAAGATCTGATGAGTTAGGACAAGAAGCCGCATCTTGGTATGGTGGGTATTATGATTTTAAAAACGGTGAATCAAGATGGTGTACATCACCACCTAATTCTAATTATTTTAAAGGTTATATCAAAGACGGACCTCTTTATGTTATTTTAGCAAATAATGATGGTGGCAGTGTAGGATCAAGAACTGGGTTACCTCAAGAAAGATACCAATTTCATTTTCAATCCGATCAATTTATGGATAGGTTGGATTCATCTATTAATTTGGTTGAATTTTTAAATACAAAAGGATCTGAACTAAAAGAATATTTCAAACCTGAGTTCGCACAAGGATTGGCATCAAAAGGTGGTGATAAAGTTGATGTGGTTTACCCTAATAGTACTGCAGGAAAATATATCGCCTTATATGGATTTGAAGAACTCATTCAAAATTTACCTGATAATATAGTCGAGTTTTCATTTACAAATAAATCAAATGAAAATATTGCCTATGATATACCAGCAACTATTGGAAAATTCAAAAATCTTACAATGTTACAATTGGATAATATTGTGAAAACATTACCCGATGAAATTGGTAACTTGAAAAACTTATTTATGTTGGTTTTATCAAATAATAAAAGTTTGAAATCATTACCCGCATCAATAGGTAAATTGGATAGTTTAGTTGTTTTGAATTTAATGGGAGGTAATCCAAAATTATTTGAAACATTACCAAAAGATGTCCAAGATCAATTTGATACAGAGTCACATGCTTCGCAATTTTACGTACATAATGCCCACTAATCATGAGTAATATTGATGTTGAAATCTATATGAGTCAATTCATTAATTTTTTTGAAACAAATCCGAATGACTTAATAGATCTTATTGGAGATTTGAATAAGCAAGAATTTTATGATTTGGTAAAAAGTCAGTGTGAAAAAAATAAATCTCAAGGAGATGATGTCACACTAACACAAGATCAGATTATTGATATTGTTATTAAATTAAAGAAAGTTGATGTGAAAAATTCAAAAATGGTGGTTATTGTTGATAAGGTATTTCAATCAACGAAATTTGGTCTGATTGGCCTTAATTGATTTGTTTTTTTAAATAATTAATGTTATTATTAAGGGATATATATTTGATTCCTTTTTATGAAAAAAAATAGAGAAGAGTTATTTCGTTACGAATCAAAAAAATATTTTGTAACTTTTTTCAAAACCAGTTGCGAATTAATATCGCCCAATAAACAAAATTTATATTATAATAACTATAAAGGTTTTGAGATATCACATAATTCAGAACTTGAGAGTGATTTTGAAAAAAATTATGGGAATCCATTATGTTCATTACTTAGGATGAATAAACTCATTGTAGTTGAAAAAGAAACCAATAAAATATCAATTAAAATTTTTTATAATAGGACTCTAAGAAAAGTAGGTAATCCTTATTTTGAATTATCAACAAATCTAACATTTCTAACTTATAATTTTAAAACACACGATTTATATCACGGTACAATCACAAACTATCATAAAAAGAGGAAATTCCAAAAAAAACTTTTCAGAAATCAGTTTTGGAGGGAACCCATGCAAATAGTTATAGATTATATAAAATCAGTATTGTTCCCAAATCAAAAAGAAAATATAGATCAGATTACCAAACACATAATAAAAATATTTTTTAAAAACATACCAAATTCTAACATTGATGATAATTTGAATCCCAATGAAAAAATATTTAAATTAAGATCTGACTCCATAGGAGTTAAGCTACCTGATAATTGGAGGATATTCCACAATATTTATCCAACACCAAGTAAAAAATTATTAAGAAAATATGATTTCAAATATATAGAGGCTTTACAATCATTTTATGGTTTAAATGGTGATAAATTTAGAAAAATTTTCCATCAATTGACTAATATTAATGGTAAAGCACTTGAATCTGCGGTTAAATGTTTCGGACCCGAGTTTATAAAAAATCAAAATACAAGTGAGGTAATCAAAATTATAAATTTTGATAAACATTATGACCTTTCTTATAATTATTTTATTGATTATTTTAACAAATGTAACTTGTCTAAACAAGAAATCTCCAATTTTTGGAAATTATTTATATCATCGGCAAATGGTGATATTCATTATGGTTCGTTACTTGAACATTTGAACTTCATTATCAAATTAAAGGAATTTGGTGAAAATGTAAAACTGAGGGCTAAAACTGAAAATGATTTTACAGAGGAACACGCTAGTTTTTCCTCAATTTTACAATCATACAAAAATGGGTTTGTTTATAGATTTTATAATCAAGATTTTGTCAATAGAGTGCAAATCCCCATTTTTGATAAAGAAAACTATTACCCCATAATATTGACAACAACTGAGGAATATAATCAAGAATCAGCAGTTCAAAGTAATTGTGTTAGAGGTTATTCAGATAAAGCTTCGTCGGTTATAATTTCTTTAAGAAAAGGAGACCCATCATCAAAAGAAAGGGCTACTATTGAATACAATTGTAGTAAAAAGTCAAACAAGGTTATTTTAAAAAATATTCAATCATTAGGAAGATTTAACCACGAATTACCCGACCAATGGAATTATGCTCTTCAAAAACTTGATGATAGAATGAAAATTTTGGGTTCATCAAACGTATTTACCTTACCTGAAATGATTGTTAAATTTAAGAACGGAAAGAATACTTATAGTAAAGCCGTTTTTAACAAAAAAGGATTCGTAGTTTGGGATTGTGAATATTCCGAAAACGAAGAAATTATGGATTTGCCGATATAATTATGAATGAAATTTTCAAAATAGAAAAACCCTTCTTAGAAAGTCAAAATCAAATTTTGAGTGTATTGACCTATTTTGGTATTGAATATAACTTTGATCCTAATTTATTTTTAGAAATTAAAAATAATTTTATTGATGAAATAGTATATTGTGATAGCGTTTATGATCAACAACAAAAAATTTCTGATATAAATGAACTGATAATTAAAATGAAGGAGGGGTTTTTTATGTATTTCTCCAAAAAAACTAAAGAAAATATTTATGCATTAAAAATATATTATTCAAAATCAAAAAAGGTTAATGATATAATATTTCAAATAAACAGAATAATTAATACAAAATGATTGAAATAACACAAGAAGAATTAAAACAAAAAATTCAAAACGGAGATAAATTATTGATTGATTTCCATGCTTTGTGGTGTGGTCCTTGTAAAGTAATGAAACCAACTTTTGAAAAAGTAGCTAAAAAACTTATAGATGAAAATTCATCGGTTAAACTTTACACTATGGATGTAGATAAAAATAGAGAATTGGCAGTGGAACTCGGACTAAGGGGTGTACCGACAATAAAAAGTTTTAGTGACGGTAAAGAGGTTAATACATCTGTTGGTATGATAGATGAAGGTCAGATCAATAAACTTATAGAAACATTGGTTAATGGATAAATTACTTATTTTATTTACTATGGAAGGGTGCCCTTTCTGTCAAATTATGAAAGACAGATTAAATGAGGAACAAATAGAATTTCATGAGAGAGATATCAATGTTTATGAGCAAGAGTATGATATGTTTAAAGAGATTACTCAAAACGACTTTGTGCCTGCTTTTATGATTATAGAATCACCCGAAGAAAATCCTTACACACATTTATTTGCACCGGAAAGAGATTTCAACGAAATTGAGGAAGGTCTGACCATAATCAAAGAACATTTTTCAATCTAATGAAAAAAACGGTATTTAATGTTTTATTTTTACTATTCAGTTTAAATATCTTATCACAAATACCAGGACCTACCACAAATTGGTTTTTCGGAAATAGAGCAGCAATCACATTTAATTCTGGCGTACCGGTTCCTATACTCACAGGACAATTGGTTACCACAGAAGGAGTTGCGTCAATATCAAATTCAAGTGGAGGTTTGTTATTTTATACAGACGGAAGGACAGTTTGGACATCACAAAATTTACCGATGCCAAACGGAAATGCCGCAATGGGAACGTCATTGAACGGTAATACTTCATCAACACAATCGGCAATAATTGTTGAAAGACCAAATACACCAAATCGTTTTTATATTTTTACATCAGATGCTGATGTGGGGGCAAATGGTATTTGCTACTCAGAAGTAAATATGAGTTTAAATGCTGGTTTTGGAGATATTATTTCTACTACAAGAAATACACCACTAAGAACACCATCTTGCGAAAAACTATGTGCTGTTAGACACTGTAATGGTGTTGATATATGGGTAATATCTCACGATTGGAACTCAAATAATTTTAGAGTATGGTTAGTTACAAGTGCTGGAGTCGGTGGGGCTTTAGTGTCATCAGCAGGTTCCGTAATCTCAGGTATTATACAAAGTGCTTATGGCCAATTAAAATCATCACCTGATGGAAAAAAGTTACTTATGTGTAGTTATGGATATCAATCAAGTGGCGCGAATAGAGTTGAATTATTTGATTTTGATAACTCAACAGGTGTCGTATCAAACGGACAATTAGTATCAAACGAAACGGGAGCTTATGGTTGTGAATTTTCAGAAAATGGAAGAGTTATTTATGCTGCAACAAACGGTGGTAATCTTATACAATGGAATTTATGTGCCGGTAGTTTAGCACAAATAAGAAGCTCAAGATTTTTGGTATCAAGTTTAGGTCCTTTTATTGGTTCTTTGCAAAGAGGGCCTGATTCCAAAATATATGTGAATAGAAATAATTCATCTGGACTTTCGGTAATTAATTTACCAAATGTATTAGGGGCTGGTTGTACTTATACTAATTTAAATGTCTCAGTTGCAAATAGAACTACAGGGATGGGCTTACCAAATTTTGCATCATTTTATGTCCAACCACAATTTATACTACCACCTTTTGTAATAAATTGCTCAAATGTTAATTTTTTTGAACCAAAAACTAATATCACAGAGTGCTCACCACAAAATAATCAATATAATTACTTATGGAATTTTGGTGATGGTAAAACTTCAAATGAAAAAAGTCCAACTCATAGATATTTATCACCAGGGACTTATAATGTTTCTTTAATTATAACAGGAAACTGCGTTTTAGTAACATTAAATAGAACCATAATAGTTCCTCCGGGAAACATAACAGTATCAGTTTATACAAATTAAATTATGAAAAAATTATTAACTACTTTGGTTATCGTTTTAATTGCGATGATCAGTTACTCACAAGTTCCAACCCCAAACCCTGCAAATGGTAATTTTTACTGCCCAAACGACATTAAGGTATATGGAGATCAAGTTATCGATCCTTTAGCGACATATTCATTTTCAATAACTCCTGTAATTCCTTTTAATACAATTTCAAGTGGAGATCAAATAGAAGTAACATGGACAACGCCAGGTGCCTATACAATTGAGATAACGAAAACTATTGGTCAATGTTCATCGACTTCTAGAGCTACAATAACAGTATATCCTCCAACTAATCCTGTAGTGATTAACGAAGCATTATGTCAAGGAAACGGAACAATAAACTTAACTGCAAATCCTACAGGAACTAATCCTGTCTTTACAGGGACTGGAGTTGTTGGTAATACCTTTAACGCTAGCGGATTACCACCTGGTAACTATCCGATAACATTTACGTCAACAGATGCTAATGGTTGTGCGATGACAGGGACTGGATTGATTGTGATTACACCACCACCGGCAGTTCCTACAATCTATACTAACTAATGGAATCCGCAGGGGGGTTTTCAATAAGTTTTTCACTAAAAGTTTTATTTATTACAATAGTAATAATATTTTTATCTTCATATAGACCTAACGAAGATGAGCCTCAAATTATTTCATTGTGTGATACAACTTATGTATTTAAAAAATACACAATCAATCCACCCGAAGGATATTTTTCAAATTGGTTAATTGTTCCCGAAGCTCAAATTATAGGACAACCAACCGATAATACAATTGTTGTTAAATGGAACCAAATTGGTAAATACACAATAATTGCTCAGTTTTCAAACGGTAAATGTTTAAGTCAAAATGAATTAGAAGTTATCGTTGAGGGTTGTCCTGAAACAACTTTATATATACCAAACACATTTACACCTAATGGTGATGGTATAAATGATGAATTCGGTGCATATGGAACAAACATTGAGACATTTGAAATGGAAATATATAACAGGTGGGGTGAAATTATTTTTAGATCAAATGGTATTGAAAAAAGGTGGGATGGTTATTATAAAGGCAACTTATCACAAGATGGGATTTATGTTTATAAAATATACTTTAAATCAAAAAATCTTAAATCACAACAAATTATAGGTAGAGTTGCTTTAATTAATAAACAATAATATCTTCTATTTTATTTTTAATCAGCCAAGGTTTTTCTGATAAAGGGTTCATTATGTCATTTATAATATCATATTTATCAATAATCGTTCTTAACTCAGATAAATTTTCTTTTGTGTAAAAAACATCAAGTAATAAACTAAATATGTGTGAATCGTTTATAATTGATTTTTCCAAATAAAACTGCAACATCAAATCTTCTAACAGATAATCTTTATCGTATTTCAATTCGATTCTATCGGAATTTGTGATATTAAAAATATGATTTGAAACATATTCTCCGAAATAAAAATCAAATCTTCCTTTATTTAATCCATAACCATGTGGAAACTTTGAAGTTATAGTTTGTGTTGGATATTCAAATTTATTTTTATTTTTTAAAAATTCAAAATTTTCTATTTCATCTATTGAGTATATTGGTCTTTCTGTATCAAAATACCTAAACCATTTTGGTGTATATTCTAAATTAACGTTGTATTTTATAATATCGATTATGTTAATATTATTAATTTCAAATTCAGGAAAATCCTTTATAAAATTTTCTTTAATGGGAAATAAATCAATAAATTTTTCTGAATTTGTCTCACCTCTGACAACTAAAAAAGATCCACAATCAGAAACCTCTACGAATGTGTCAGAATTAAAATGTTTAAGAATATAATCGGCAAATAAATTTACAAAACCTTTTTTTGAGTAAGAATCTATGTATTTCATAATGTTTTTAAGAATTAATATAAAAAATTGCTCAGACTATAAATAGTATTTGATTATTAACTACTTAAAATTCAATGTAGTCAAATATTGTATCATTAATTTCCTTATCAACTTTTCTACTATTAGGATATTCATATAATCTTAATTTTAAACAATCAATTTCAGTTGATTGATCTATTGTTTCATCAAATAATGTAAAAAAACCAGAAAAATCGTTAAGGTTAGTGATAGTATATTCTAAATGTGTGTATAAAAATTCACCTACCAAATGATGGAAAAATTCAGTGATATCGGTAACAAAAATATTTTTCTTATCTTTATCACTTTTCCAAACACCTTTTCCAAATCCAAAACTTTCAAGTTCTTTTGTAACTTCATTATTCCACTCATTAACTAATACGGAGTTATACGCATTTCCGTGACAACTAAATAATGAGTAATAGAATTGGTTTCCTAAAATTTCTTTGGCAATAAATAAAAATGTGTCCTCATCGTTTAATAAAGTTTTAATATTTGTATCATCAATTTTAAGAACATTTTCATTACCGCTTTCGGTAGCCAAATCAGGTATTAATGTGTTATAAATTTCATCAGAATATTGATTTATATCAATTGAACCTAAGTTTTTTTTAACTTCATCACAAAGAATTTTAAAGTTATCTGGTGTTAATACCTCAATTACGTCATTAAAAACATCATTTGTTGTGTCGGAATAAGGTTCAAAAAAATCCTCACCTAATATAGCTCTAGCTTTCTCTTGTGATGACATTTCAGATCTGCTATCTTCACAAAATAAATAGCTTAAATCGCCCATATCCTTTAAAATAAGATATACTTTACCATTATCATATTTAATGTTACGATAAAGTTGACGGCAAACTTGCTCTATTAATTTTTCTCTTAGTTCAGGTTCTTTAAAACAAAAATAATCAAATGAATTTTGATCTTCATCTTCAAACACAATTGAACTTAAATCTAATTTAGATAAAAGATTTCTTTTTTTAACTATATTCAAAAATCTTTCAACTTTAATCCATTCATCCTCATCATCACTACCAAAACCTGAAATAAATTTTTTATCATTATTATTCAATCTATCTATAAAACTCTGTAAACTCATATTAATAAATATAAAAAAAAGGGAAAAAATTAATTTTCCCTCTTATTCTTTAACCCCACTATAGTTACCTATTACTTTTTGTAATATTTCTCAACTGTTTTCCTAACCGCATCTTGTATCGCACTATTTTGAGGACCTGGTGAAGGTTGTGGCTGAGGTTGAGGTTGAGGTTGGGGTTGATTGTTTTTACATCCGCATCCCATAACAAATTTATTTTAAAGTTTATTTATCTATAAATATTTATTGATACTATTTTATAGTAAATAATTTACTGATATTTATTGATAAAACAAATGGCGAAACTTTCTTTTAAAAAACAGGATATAAATAATTTGATTAAATTAATCAAAGAACAAGATCAAACAAATTTACAGGACGATACATTGGTTGTTTCACCCGAGGAGATATATAAAATATTACCGGCGATTGACTATAACATAAAGGCGTTATCAAGGATAAAAAAATATAAAGATAAAAAAATCATAATTGATGGAGATTTTTCAATAGAGGGAAAGCCTGTAAAATCTTTAGGTCCTATTATAAAAATTTTGGGAAATTTAGATATCAGTAAAAGTGATGTAGCGTCAATTGAAGGGGTTGAAGTTAAAGGTAGAGTTTCAGACTGGAATAGCGAAAGATCAAGAATCAGAGAAAGAAAAAGAGTTGCTGGATTAAGAGCGGAAGCTCAGTCAAGAAGAGAAGATGATGATTGGAATATAGAAAAAGGTGATTCAGAAGGATTGGCAGCACAAGCTATTTTTGAATATCTACAAGAAAATAATGAAAATGTTCAAACTGAAGAAGATGTTGAAAATCTTAGAGGTTTAAAGGAAAGATTAGGAAATTTATATTATGATCAAGAGCAGGGTAATGATTCTGATGAATTACAAGATCAAATAGACTCTTTAGAAGCCGAAATTGAGGAAATTGAAGAAAAAATTGATGTATATGAATTAATTCCAAGTAGTTATCGTTTTTACGGAGATTTATATCGTTTTGAAATTTATTCTGGCGATTTGAAAGGTGCTGAATATGCGGCAGGTCTTGATAGTGACGCTGAGGATGCAGCATTGGAATATGCAAAAGAATATATTGATGAAGTTGGAGTTGAAGGTTTTAGTAGAGGTTTTTATTTAGACTATTTAGATGTAGATGGCATTGTAGAATATTTTAGAGATTTTTATGAAAATGACATAAGAGATAACCCTGAAAGTTATTTTGATGAGAGTGATTATGAATTAACTGAAGAGCAAGAAAAAAGAAAAGAACAATTAGAATCCTATATAGAAGAAATGGAAGAACTTTTATCTGACACAGAACAAGAGCAAAGAGATTTGGAAGATTCAGATAGTGATGAATATTATGAACTAGATGAAAAAATAAAAGAAATTGAATCAAACATTGAAACAGCTCAAAACGAACTTGATTCAATTGTGCCAGATACCGAGCCAACCGAAGAAATGATTGAAGATAAGGTTAAAGATTATCTAAGGGATGTTAGATATGATCCTGCAGATAAATTAACTGAATTTGGTATGGACATATCAGAATGGGTCGATAAAAATGATTTGGCTCAAGGTCTAGTTGATTCAGATGGTTATGGAATAATGAATGGTTATGATGGAAATTACTCTTCGGTGTATGTTGATGGAAAAGAGTATATTGTCATGAGATTAAATTGATATTTAATATTTTTGGTTTTATTATACTTTTATATAAAACAAAAAAATGCCAAAAAGAAAACAAAACAAAGGGTTTGAATTTTTATTAGATACGGATTGGTTATTCAAAGCACCCATAGATCTCGAACACAAACAATACGTGTTATTAAATTATTTTCAAAAATTGAATGAAAGATTTGATAAATTTGAAGTATATCCTTCTTTTATTGAGTTATCACTTCATTTTGCGAACATTAGAACGTTAATTGGTGAAAATCAAATGATATCAACGGATAAAAAATTTGAATATTACGATGATGAGCTTTTGATTTCAGATTTGAAATATAGCAAGATACCACAAATGACATCTGATGAAAATACGCAATATCAAGAAATATTAAAATATACAGCCCCCAAAATTTATGATTATTTCAATATTGCAAAATCAATATGGGTGTTGGTAAATGAAAACATATCAATTTCACTTAAAAGAAATAAAAATGAATTACATAAAAAGCAAGGTTATTTTTATTTTTTAAATAAAAAAGAAGACACCTTATATGTTTGGGAATATAGATTAAAGAAAAAAAAGGGAGCTCAAGATTTCTCAAATCAATCAAATTTAATTTATTCAGGACCTAAAGAAAGTTTGACCTTATCGGAAATAATTAATAATTTTAGTAAATGGAATAAACCCGACCCAAATAACAAATATCCAATATTTGAATTATCTGGAGGTGATGGTTATCCATTAGAACAAACTTT
>Ga0315901_10001280_pt1 | contig 36480 bp, 36 predicted proteins | sample LakEriMetagenome_10_FD_203761 | JGI IMG/M metagenome (GOLD analysis project Ga0315901, IMG submission 203761) | Freshwater fungal communities from buoy surface, Lake Erie, Ohio, United States - Buoy 2 MA116 | ecosystem: Environmental > Aquatic > Freshwater > Lake | place: USA: Lake Erie, Ohio...
GCAGCAGGTGCAGCCGGTGCAGGTGCAGAGGCAGGTGCGGCACCCTCTGCGATTATTGCAAGTTCAGCACCAACTGGAACTGTCTGATCAATCGCGACAACAATCTTTTGCAGTACGCCAGCAACAGGAGAAGGAATTTCGGTATCGACTTTATCGGTTGACACTTCAAGGAGTGGTTCGTCCATTGCAACATGGTCGCCTTCAGCCTTTAGCCAACGCGTGACCGTTCCTTCACTGACACTTTCACCAAGTGCAGGCATGGTTACTGAGAAAGTCATAGCTATTCCTTTTCCTAAATCAACCGTGAGCGTGTAATGGTTTGCCGGCGAGTGCCATATGAGCCTCGCCCATTGCTTCGGAAAGCGTTGGATGAGCATGGATTAGTGGTGCTACATCATCAGCTGATGCTTCCCAATTAAAGATTAATTGCGCTTCCGCTAGAAGTTCTCCAACACGCGAACCAACCATATGGATTCCAAGCACAGGTCCACCTTTTTGCGAAACTAGCTTGATTGATCCTGCAGTGCGCAAAATTTGCGCTTTGCCATTACCCGCCAAGTCGTAGTTAAGTTCAACAACATCAAATCCACGCTCTTTAGCCTGGGCGGTTGTGAGACCAACAGATGCAACTTCTGGTTCGGAATATGTCACGCGTGGGACGCCATCATAATTAATTGGACGAGGATTAAGTCCGGCGATCTCTTCAGCAACGAGAATTCCTTCTCCGAATCCAACGTGAGCCAACTGCAAGGTAGGAATTAAATCTCCTACCGCCCAGATGCCGGGAACATTCGTGCGGCACTTGTCATCAACCAAGATATAGCCACGGTCCATAGTTATTCCTTGTTCTTCATAACCTAGGTTGGCTGAGACTGGCCCGCGTCCGACTGCGACCAGAAGCACTTCTGCGGTAAATGTCTTACCGTCTTCCAAAGTTACCGTTACTCCATCAGCGTTGACTGAGTGAGACTTAAAGCGAACGCCTAGCTCGAAGTTAATTCCACGTTTGCGATAAGCACGCTCTAACTGCTTGCTGGAAGATTCATCTTCTAGCGCAACTAGATGTGAGAGTCCTTCAATAATTGTTACTTCAGCGCCGAAAGATTTCCAAACAGATGCAAACTCACAGCCGATTACGCCGCCACCAAGAACTATGACGCTCTTAGGTACATAGTCCAACTTCATGGCGTGATCTGAAGTCATTACTCGCTTGCCATCTACATCTAAACCGGGAAGTGTCTTTGCGTAATAACCCGTTGCTAAGACGATATTTTTTCCTGTGTACTTCGTACCATTTACCTCGACAGTGTCTTTAGCGACGAGTTTTCCGTGCCCCTCAATAAAGGTTATGTTGCGAGATTTCACCAAACCTTGCAGACCTTTATGAAGTTTTGTGATCACACCATCTTTATAAGAATTTACGCCAGCCATATCAATTGAGTTAAATGTTGCATTGATACCAAAATGGCTTGCCTCGCGAGTTCCATCGGCGACCTCACCGGCGTGCAAAAGAGCTTTAGTGGGAATACATCCACGGTGTAGGCAGGTTCCCCCGAGCTTGTCTGCTTCGATCAAGGCAACGTTTAAGCCGAGTTGGGCACCACGGAGGGCTGCTGCGTAACCGCCGCTGCCGCCGCCTAAAATTACGAGATCAAAGTTGGACACCTGTTCGAGCTCCTTCGTAAAGTGATCTACCGAATGAGCCTATCTTGCCAGTTCAGCCCTGCGATTACGAAATTGCGGCGGATTGAGCAAGAGCGACCAAGGATCGAAGGGCCATACCCGTGCCACCAACTGGCGTATAGCCATATGGCTCACCTTCGTTATAGGCAGGGCCTGCAATATCAAGGTGAAGCCAAGGTAATTCCGGAGAGATAAATTCTTTTAGGAAAAGGCCAGCCACCAACATCCCGCCCATTCGTTCACCGATGTTTGCCATATCCGCAACCGGTGAATCTAGTGAAGCACGAAGTTCGATGGGCAATGGCATCGGCCAGAAAGCTTCACCAGCTGCTTTGCTTACCGCAAAGAAATGGTCACTGAAGTCTTGGTGATTGGTCATTATTGCAGCGGTTCGTGTGCCGAGAGCAACAACTTGTGCACCTGTAAGAGTTGCCACATCAACAATTCCATCAAGTGATTTATTCTCTTGCGCTTTTACTAATGCGTCTCCAAGTACAAGTCGACCTTCGGCATCTGGATTAAGCACTTCAATTGTTTTTCCACCATACATCGTAATGATGTCACTTGGCCTGGTTGCATTATCGCTCACCATATTTTCGGCAAGCGGTGCGTAGCAATCAATTGCTACTGGAAGTTTCATCATTGCAATTGCGATTGTCGCCGCACAAACAGCTGCCGCGCCCGACATATCAGATTTCATCGCTTCCATTCCAGCGGCGGGCTTTAGCGCCAGCCCTCCGGAGTCAAAGGTGATCCCTTTGCCGACATATGCGTACGTCTTTCTCGCCTTAGCTTTAACGGGGCGATATGAAATGTGCAGTAGCCTTGGTGGATTTGCTGATCCTTGCCCAACCGCAGTAATTCCGCCATAGCCCTTACTTCTAAGTTGGGATTCATTCATTATCGAAATCTTTAGACCTGCTGCCGCGCCACCAACTTTTTTAACGATATTTGTAAATTCTTTGCAGAAGGAATCCGGATTTAAGTGGCTTGGGGGAGTGTTAATTAAATCGCGAGTTAGCGCTGAATACTGCCCAATAATGCTGGCACGCTTGATCGCATCCTTTGCACCTGCATTTCCAGCCTGCTTTGAATGAACAGTGACAGACTTCAAACTGGGGTTGCGTTGTGCCATAGAGTCAACGCGAAACTTATTGAACACATAAGAGCCCAATAGAACGCCTTCTGCGATCGCCTCCAAGGACGAGACTTTTTTCGCGGGCAGCGAAAATGTTGCACTTGTATTTCCACATAGGGCCCGTGCGGCTGCGCCGGCTGCGCGCCTTAGTACTTCATCATCCAGAAGGGGTTTTTGCTCTCCCAGTCCAGTGAAGACCAGCAGGCGAGTTGCAATTCCAGGAACCTTAATTACTTCATCTGATTTTCCAGTTGCTCCCATATCGGCCAAGATGGGGAGAAGTTTTTTGACGTCTAGTGCAATATCGCCACTTTCAATAACCAAATTTATCTTGCCATCTCGCGTAAATTTTTTATGAGATAAACCGACAACCAGGATCTCATCCTTGATAATTCCATCAGATAGATGAAGCGTGGTCATTAAATCTCCTTTAAGACTGATAGGCGGCAACTTACCTGCTTTATTCTGAGGGTAAGTGTAAGTTGTTGCTATGAAAAATTCACCACTTGCCGATAGACACATCCAACTTTCGGCGAAGATGGCCGATTTCGGTGGATGGCTTATGCCAATTGAATATCCTGGCGCTGGTGTTTTAGCCGAGCACGCAGCAGTTCGCGAAAAAGTTGGAATTTTTGATGTCTCCCATTTAGGCAAAGTCAGCGTAAAAGGTCCAGGTGCATTGGATTTTCTCAATTCAATCTTCACCAATGATTTAGATCGAATTTCAGACGGTCAGGCCCAGTACACCCTTCACTGCAATTCCAGGGGAGGGGTTATTGACGACCTGATTGTCTATCGCAATACGAAAAACGATCTCTTCCTCATACCCAACGCTTCAAATACGAGTGATGTCGTAGCAGACTTGAAAGCCAAGGCACCCACGGAAATTGAGATCGTAAATCTGCATGAGTCTTTTGGTGTAATTGCAGTACAAGGTCCGCTTTCCAAAGATGTCATTATGAGTTTTGGAATCAACCCTGCTATGGATTACATGGCCTTCGAACATGTCAGCATCGCAGGATGCGATGTAATTCTCTGTCGCACTGGATACACGGGCGAACACGGCTATGAAATTGTTCCAAGCTGGAAGGATTCTGAAAAAGTCTGGGATGCCTTGGTCGCTGCAATCACTCCACTTGGAGGACTGGTGTGTGGCTTGGGTGCTCGCGACACTCTCCGCACCGAAATGGGCTATCCATTGCACGGGCACGAATTAACTTTAGAAATTACGCCAGTTCAAGCAGCAGCAACGTGGGCAATTGGTTGGGAGAAGCATCACTTCAGTGGAAGCGATGCTCTGCGGGAAGAAAAGAGCGCGGGGATTCATCCTCGAATTCGAGCTTTGGTTAGCCAAGACCATGGAATCCCGCGCGCGGGTATGCAAGTTAAGAACTCTGCTGGCGAATCAATAGGTGTAGTAACTAGCGGAACTTTCTCGCCTACGTTAAAGAAAGGGATCGCTCTAGCGCTGATTGATAGCTTATTTAAGGTAGGCGATGAGGTTGTTATTGATGTACGAGGTCGTGATTGTGTAGCTCAAGTCGCTAAGTTGCCGCTGGTTAACTCAAACGTTCGCTAAATTCAATCGGGGATAAGAAAGCCGCGCGCTTTTTGGTGCGCCGTAGTGCTGATAAAACGGCTGGACCAGTTGAGAGAACGAGAACACTGGTCAAAATAGCTCTTGGAATATCCCAGGCCATAGAAGATAGAAAATGAAAAGATATAAAGCGGCGCAAATTCATTTGAATATCACCACCTGGGATAAATGAAAGTTGGGTATTGGTACCGAGTGCCCAAGGCCAGAACTGCAAATTCATTAGCAGTCCGTAAAATAAGGCTGAGACTATTGCGATGAGGAGTAAGTAGATCTGTTCCCGCCAGCCGCGTAACTCTTTGGCGAAAGCGCCTGCGAATAGCCCAACCACACCCGCCGCAAATATTTGATAGGTAAGCCAAGGACCAACGCCTCCTGTAAATAGCGCAGACGCCAGCATCCCTAGAGCGCCGAGCAGAAAACCAAAGGCACTTCCAAAAACTCGCGCTGCCAGAATAAGGAGAAACCACATTGGTTCTATGCCGATTGCACCGGCACCGAGTGGTCGAAGTGCAGCGAGTAGTGCAGCAAGCATCCCAAGGAGGGCCACAGATTTTGCATCGAGACTACGATCACTTAATTGAGTTAACAACAAAACAAATGCCAGCGGCATCGCAATCCAGAAAAAATATTGCGCGAAACGAGCGCTCTCCATATCAGGAGCGAAGAACGGCCAGGTAAAGCCGGCAGCGGCAAAGAGTGAAGTAAGCGATAGGGCTATCTTGGAAGAGAGAGAAAATTTATAGATATCAGATGTAAAGGTCTTCATTCTGCGACTGCTCGCATTACATCTGAGACAGTCAGCCATTTCCTTGGAGCCATAACCTTGGCAACTTGTGGCGCAAAGGCAGGGGAGGAGAGAAGGATGTCTAGAGTCGGACCATCTGCGACTACTTCACCCTCTGCTAGGAAAATCACACGATCACACAACTCTGCGACCAACTCCACATCGTGAGTTGCGATCAAAACTGAACGGTTTAACTCTTTGGCGAAGTTCTTTAGTAAGGAAATTAGTAAAGCCTTTGATTGATAATCCAGTCCGCGGGTCGGTTCATCTAAAATCAAAACTTTCGGTTGTGCGGATATAACTATCGCTAGTGCCAGAGCCAGGCGCTGACCCTCAGATAAATCGCGCGGATGCGTATCCTGATTTATCGATGGAACAATACGTTTCAAGAGTGCAAAGGTTGAACCCGGAGCACTTTGATTATCTCTATCTGCTTGTTGGCATTCGCTTTGAACGCTCTGTCCGTACAACAAATCACTCGGTTCTTGCGGTATGAAACCTACTGTCTCTCGTCTAACCTGACCCTTTAAGTCAACGGATTTAATCCCATAAATCTCGGAACTACCGCTGGAAAGTTTATTTATGCCACCCAGCGTAGTTAGCAGCGAACTCTTACCTGCACCATTTCTGCCCATCAAGGCAACAATTTCACCGCTATGTATCTGAGTCGATACTTCATTCAGCGCTTTCTTCTCACCGTAAGTCAGCGATAACTTATTAGTTCTTATTGCAATCTCGCCGAGTTGACCTGCATCTCTCGCGATTTCTTTTCCACTGGCGCGAATTTCTTCAGTCATTCTTCTAACATCGCGAACGCTAAGCCCAACATCTGAAAGCCCTAACGCGCGCGCCAAATGCACTATTGGAGGTGCAATTTCTGAGCGTTTCAATATTTCTTCTGGCAGATTTATCTCAGCGCTGCCATCTCCGGCGATATGAATAATTCGATCAGCAAAACCGATTACGCGCTCGAGTCGATGTTCGGCAATTACCACTGTAAGACTTAGGTCGTGGACTAGGCGATGCAGAATCGACAGCACTTCTTCGGCAGCGATCGGATCAAGCGCGCTAGTTGGTTCGTCTAAAACAAGTACCTTCGGATTCATAACCAAGGCACTGCCAATCGCAACGCGTTGTTGTTCGCCACCGCTTAAAGTCGAGATCGCGCGATTGCGAAGATGGGCAAGGGCTAACAAATCTAATATCTCCTCAACGCGTTTGCGCATTACATCTGGGGCGATATTGAGCGCTTCCATCCCGAAAGCTAATTCCTCCTCAACGATATCGGTAACAAAACCTTGTGCCGGGTTTTGGCCGACGATGCCGACTATATGAGCCATTTCACCTGGTCGCACCAATTGTGTGGAAACGCCATCAACAGTTATATCTCCGGCAAGGATCCCACCAGTGTGATGGGGGACGAGTCCATTAATCAATCGCAATAGCGAGGATTTACCAGTTCCAGTGGAACCGATTACTAAGACCATTTCGCCTTCAGTTATTTCAAAGGAGAGATCTTCCAAAATCGTCTTCGTGGAAGTTGGATAAACCAGCGAAACTCTTGAAAAATTAATCATCTAAAGACCACCAATGTAAAGGAGAGAATCAAAAATGCAGCAAGCACCACAACTGAATCGATTCCTCGCCAACTTATTGGGCGATATCTAGATCGCTTCCGACTCACGCCATAGCCACGAGCATCCATTGCTGCCGCTAACTCCAAAGATCTAGAGAGTGAATTTTCTAAGAGCGGAAGTGCGATTGAGCGCCAAGATGGATTCTCATCGCCACGCAACAATCTGGCGCGACGTATGCGCGAAATGCTTTGGACAAGGTTGGGCAGAGCCGAAGCAGCGATAACGGTTGCAACGCCAAACTCATAAATCACAATTGGGGTTACGCGAAGTAGTTTATGCGGACTGGTTAGGGAGACAGCTGCGCCAAAGAGCGAGATCACGGCGACAATTATCAAGCCTTCGTGAATCGACGAAAGTAACCGCTCCTGTGTGATTACTCCACCTATGCGAATTCCTGCCAACCAACTTGGCAGTGGCAGAATCGGTAGCTCAAAGAGTTTGGTTCCGGGTATCGGAACACCAATTAAGATCCCAACCAAGGTGCGAATAATCAGAATGAAGGCACCGATCTTTAGTGAAAACCAGAAGCTGCGCGCCCAGGGTGCGTCAGCGGCAAATCGCCAAACCAGAATCGTTGCACCGGCTATGGAGATTCCGGCCAGCCAAGAACTGTTAGCGCTGATTACCGCGCCAACTATCAAGAGCGACCAGATCCACCAAGTTAGCGGATGCAACGATTTCATTTACTAGATTTATCTTTTAAAGGCATATGGCGTTGGTATTTCTTCGCCACATTCTTTTGCTGGATAACCGTTTATTCCACAGATCAGCCCGCTGTTTGCGGCGCGGATTTTCACAGCTTGGCCAAGGACATCGATTCCTTGGGCCGACTTTGCAATTTGCACGCACTTGGTAAAGCTCTTCTGAACTTTTTCTCCTTTTGGTGCATAAGCAGATCGTCCAAAGTCAACGACTAGCGCGATCCGCTTCAAGTCCTTATCCGCTTTAACTCTTCGGCAAATTGCGGCGAAGTCGGGTTTTTTGAATGGGGCAACGGTTGGAATATCACTTGCATCGAAGACAAATGACCAGCCTTCAACTGCACCATCTTTAACATCGACGGCAGGCCCAGTCATTGCTGCAGTCCATGTTTTTTCACCAGGCGCGGCTTTGTAATAAGCCCAATAACGCCAACCTTTTCCTGCAGCGTTGGCAGGAGCAACAAAAGCGAAAGTCGTTGTGAATAAAAGGGCGAGTGTTATAAATCCCGATATTTTTCTATTGATCTTCATTTAATTCTGTAGAGCCTCTCATAATGAAAGAGCTTCACAGGGGTAGTTGCAATAAAAGTAGAAAGATACTTTCCTTGTGACTACGCCCCGCAAACCTCGGCGGGTGTCTGTCTGTATTCACTTGGCGATTCAGGTAATCCGACTTAAGCGCGAATGCGCTCTTACGGTTGCGGGTCAGCGTCGGATTTTCACCGACTTCCCCTGAAAGGCAAGCTGTAAAGCATTTGTAAGTTAGTGCTGTTCGTACGTGCGAACCAAACCATAAGGCTGGGGCAATTGCAACAGAACACGCAAGGCTTGACAGCGCAGGTATGGTCAGCGCTATGGAATATAGACGCCTCGGCTCGTCAGGAATGTATGTCTCAGAAATCGCCTACGGAAATTGGATCACTCATGGTTCACAAGTTGAATCAGAGGCCGCGATTAAGTGTGTTCACACCGCTTATGATCTAGGAGTTACCACCTTTGATACCGCCGATGTTTACGCTGGCACAAAGGCTGAATCCGTATTAGGGAAAGCGCTCAAGGGAATTAGAAGAGAGTCATACGAGCTTTTCACAAAAGTTTATTGGCCGACCGGTCCAGGAAAAAATGATCGCGGCTTATCGCGCAAACACATTATTGAATCTTGTAATGCATCGCTAAAGCGTTTAAACACCGATCACATTGATTTATATCAAATGCATCGCTTTGATTACGAAACTCCACTTGAAGAGTCTCTCAGCGCATTTGATGACTTGATTCGGTCTGGAAAAGTTCATTACATCGGATTCTCTGAATGGAACGCGCAACAGATTTCAGAAGCTTTGAAGATTCAAGATGCGAAGGGTTACAACCGTTTTGTATCTAGTCAGCCGCAGTACTCAGCCCTCTGGCGCGTAATCGAAAGCGAAGTTGTTCCTTTGAGCAAGAAAGAGGGCATCGGACAGATCGTTTGGTCACCAATGGCGCAAGGAGTTTTAACTGGAAAATACCTTCCAGGAAAGAAGCCTCCTGCCGGCTCACGAGCAACAGATAAGAAATCTGGCGCTGGAATGATCACCAATTGGTTGCGCGAGGAAGTACTTACCGCGGTACAAAACTTGGCTCCTATTGCCAAAGAAGCTGGTTTAACAATGGGTCAATTGGCAATTGCTTGGGTCTTGCAAAACCCAAATGTATCTAGCGCGATTATGGGCGCCACCAAACCTTCGCAAGTTAAGGAGAATGTAAAGGCGGCCGGCGTAAAACTTTCGGAAGATCAGATGAAAGCGATTGATAAGGCTCTCGGAGCACTTCCAAATACCGACCCAAATGCGACCAAGAGTCCCAACCCACGAGCTTAGTTAAATTTTTCGCCGGGCTTAATCTGTGGCTTGGGTGCGCGCATACGTCGCATCTGGGTAGACCGGAGCCATCCGTAAAGACCTAAGCCTTTTGTGCTTTTATCTGGGAAACGTTGCGCAACTTCGGCTTTGATTCTTCGTGAAAGAAAAATTCCGTCAAAGACCGAGACGAGCAGAACGCTATACATAATTGCAATTCCCGCGACTGCGAATGTGCTTATTGGAATCAGCGAAAGAATTAGAACGAAACCAATAATTGGCAAAAAGTATTCGCCTATTGAACGACGCGAATCAATGTAATTACGAACGAATCTTTTCTCGACTCCGCGATCGCGTGCCGGAAGCGCTGCTTCATCTCCTCTTAGGTAAGCGGCGCGTTGATTCATTCGCGCTACTCGGGCAGCATCTTTGGCGCGCTTCTTCTCAATTTTTGTAGACGCGGGCGCTAATGAAGAAATCTTTGTTGCAGCTTGGGCTTCTTTGCGTTTTGGAGTAGGTCGGCCTTTTTTCTGAGAGCCATCTGCAGGAGTTGTCATAGCGCAAACTATAGAGCGAGCATCTGCTCTAGAGCCAACTTAGAGAAGCGGGCTACTTCAGGTGCCACCTTAATCTGATTAACCACGTGGCCTGCGACGAGAGATTCCATAGCCCAGACAAGGTGTGGCAGATCGATCCGATTCATTGTGGAGCAGTAACAAACCGTCTTATCGAGGAAGACGATCTCTTTATCAGGATGGGCTTTTGCCAGTCTAGAAACTAAATTAAGTTCGGTTCCGATCGCCCATTTACTTCCTGCGGGGGATTCTTCAACGGTACGGATGATCGCTTCGGTACTGCCGACTACATCCGCAATTGATACAACCTCGTGTTGGCACTCGGGATGTACCAATACTTTAACGCCAGATAGACGCTTGCGAACTTCATTTACTGCATCGACAGTGAAGCGCCCGTGCACTGAACAGTGACCACGCCAGAGAATTACTTTCGCCGCGCGAAGTTGATCGGCGGTAAGTCCTCCCATCGGCTTCCAGGGATTCCAAAGGACGCAATCGGAAAGAGATAGACCAAGTGAAAGTACTGCGGTATTTCGGCCTAGGTGTTGATCGGGCAAAAAGAGAATCTTTTCGCCTTTACTTAGCGCCCATTCCATAGTTTTTTTAGCATTTGAAGAAGTACAAATAGTTCCACCGTGTTCGCCTGTAAAACTCTTAATTGCCGCAGATGAATTCATATAAGTAACTGGAATTGTTTTACTAGAGATACCAATTTCGGAGAGTTGGTTCCAGCATTCTTGTACCTGATTAGCAGTCGCCATATCCGCCATTGAGCATCCAGCGGCCAAGTCAGGCAAGATAACTTTTTGATTGGCGGAAGTTAAAATATCTGCGCTCTCTGCCATAAAGTGAACGCCACAGAAGATTATGTATTCAGCAGTTGATTGCGCCGCAGCGGCTTGCGCTAATTTAAAGGAATCTCCAGTGATATCCGCAAAGGCAATCACTTCATCGCGTTGGTAGTGATGACCAAGAACTAGCGCTCGATCACCAAGTGCTGCGCGCGCAATTTTTGCGCGGGAGACTAACTCTGGATCACTCGCTTCTGGTAGCTCGCCGGTGCAAGATACGCCTCGTTCTGATTCCAAGTCTTGGCCGCGACCAAGCAGCAGCAAACTGGTGAGTGATCCGCTTTGGGATGTGGACATGACCACATTCTCGCTCATAAATGGCGTTGCTGTCGCATTGAGGGAAGGGGACAGGTAGGCTGACCCTATGACTACTGAGACTACTGAGACAAACACAACTACAACAGGCATCGCTCTAACCGATGTTGCTGCTGCAAAGGTAGCTGCCCTACTCGCTCAAGAGGGTCGCGATGACCTTTACTTACGCGTTGCAGTGCAACCAGGTGGATGTTCAGGTCTTCGTTACCAGCTCTACTTCGATGAACGCAATCAAGAAGGCGATATCGCCCGTGAATTCGGTTCCGTAAAAGTTGTCGTAGACAAGATGAGCGATCCTTACCTTATGGGCGCAACAATTGATTTTGTGGACACTATCGAGAAACAGGGATTCACAATCGATAATCCAAATGCAGGCGGTTCTTGTGCTTGCGGCGATTCATTTAGTTAAAGCTAAGCGCTTTCTTTTAATTTAACCTTATGAAAATTGGCGTTGCAGGTTCGGTGGGTCTTGACCATTTAATGACCTTCTCTGGAAAGTTCACCGATTCACTGGTTGCCGGCTCTCTCGAAAAAGTCTCACTCTCATTTTTAGTTGATGGTTTGGAAGTTCGTCGTGGCGGATGCGCGGCAAATATTGCATACGGAATGGGCGTCTTGGGGCTAAATCCAATCCTGATTGCGGCAGTTGGAATTGATTGGCCAGATTACGATGCGTGGTTGGTGCGCCATGGCGTGGATACCTCGCACGTTCATATCTCAAAAACTCTGCACACCGCTCACTTTATGGTCACAACCGATACCGAGTTAAATCAAATTGCTAGTTTCTTTCCAGGTGCAATGTCTGAGGCACGCAATATCGAATTGACTCCAATCATGGATAAGACGGGCAAGCTGGACTTAATTGTTATTTCTCCTGATGATCCGGCAGCGATGTTGCGTCATACCGAAGTCGCTCGTCAGACAGGGGTAGCGATCGCGGCCGATCCCTCGCAGCAGATGGCGCGCATGAACGGTGAAGAGATTAAGCAGTTGATTTCCGGAGCGACCTATTTATTTTTAAATGAATATGAGTTGGCACTGGCGATTCAGAAGACCGGTTGGAGCGATCGCGAAATTTTGGAGCAGGTGAAATTCCGAATCGTTACTTTGGGCTCTGAAGGTGCACGTGTTGAGTCTTTGAGCGGCGAGACAATTAAAATTGGCTGCCCAAAGGAAAAGGGCAAGGTTGATCCAACAGGTGTAGGCGATTCATTTAGATCAGGATTTGTTGCGGGTCTTGCCTGGGGTCTTGGGCACGAGAGATGTGCTCAGTTAGGCGCGATGATTGCAACTTATGTCATTGAAACCACTGGTACTCAGGAATATCGATTTACCGCTGCTGAATTTATCGAACGCTTTACGTTGGCCTACGGTGCTAGCGCAGCTGCTGAGATTCAACCGCATCTAGTAACGCGGTAATCAAAGCTGCAACTTCACGCTCACTAATATCGGCGTGAAGTGTAAGTCTGATGTTTCCATCTGTAGGGTGACCCATTGCCGCTAAAACATGGCTTGGTTGCAGATTCATTGCGGTACAGGCAGAACCAGAATCAACCGCAAAACCTTTAGTCGCTAAAGCACGCAAAATTTCTTCGCCATTTGTATTCGGAAATACGATCGAAATTAAGTGCGGCATAGCCAAATCTAGATCTCCAGCAATAATCGCATCAGGCATTGCTGATCGAATCGCAGTGCGAATCTGCTTATTCATTCTGCGGATTGCCAAATCATCTGGTTGGAAATTTTCTAAAGCGACTGCGCTGGCAAGTAAAAGCGGCAGTGAATAAGTGCCGTAGGTTCGCCGCGTACTAGAAATATGGGGGAGTGGATTCTTCCAATTCGCTGGCTTACCAATTGCGATTATGGCCAGACCGGCAGGACCACCCCAAGTGCGTGAATCAAAAACCGCACTAGCCCAATTTGCGGGCAGCGGAACACGCGCCCCAGAGGCGGTTGCATCAACTGCGATTAGCAGATCATCAGGTAATTCATTTGGGAGAGAGTTGATAACGCCGGTTTCTCCGTTGGCTAATTGAAAAGCTAAGACCGAATTTCTCTCCAAGTTCGCGCGTGTGAAATCTAAAGTGCCATCGCCGCGCAATGGGATTTCCGAGATTAAACCTTGATGTGATCGAACGGTTGCAATCACGCCACTGCGATCTCCGGCTCCAAAGTAGAGAGCTTTTTCTGGGTTTAGCAGCCCTGCTAGTGATAGAAAATAGCCAAGTCCGACTTCACCGGTCACTTCAATTTCTTCTGATGTAACTCCCAGACGATTTGAAATCGACTCCAGTGCGTTATTTCGCAGAAGGGCTGCGCGATTGGGGTGCTGCCCGATCTTCTTTGGGTCGGCCCAGCCAGATTCGAAGGCAGCAAGTAGCGCCTCCTGGGCCAGCGGATTGAGTGCTGACTCTGCTTGGAAATTTCCTGTGACTGGAACCACCCCGCGAACGCTACTAGCCAATGAGCAGATGAGGGAAATGCGGCACTATCCTTAGCCTATGCCTGTAAAGCCAACCCGCCCTTTTTTGCGGGCGTTACTTTTTGCGCCGTTAGCGCTCTTGTTAACTGGATGTGCAAAGGTTTCTGGGCTTGGTTTTGAAGAAGGCCTTTCGAGTGTAAATGACATCTCGCTCTCGCTCTGGCAAGGTGCATGGATCGCAGGAGCGGTAGTCGGCGTCATCACGCTAATTCTTATTTTATGGCCGGCTGTTTTTCATCGCGCTAAAGCAGGCCAGGGTGAATTTCCAAAACAGACGCAATACAACGTTCCAGTTGAAGTTGCTTACACGATAATCCCATTCATCATTGTTGCAGTTCTCTTCTACTTTACCGCTGTGAAGCAGACCGAGATTGTCGAGAAGACAACGAATTACAAACACGAAATTCTGGTTGACGGATTCCAATGGTCTTGGCAATTTTCTTATCCTGAAGCAGGACCAAAAGCGGTGGTAACTGGAACACCTGCAAACCCACCAACTCTCTATGTTCCACTAGGGGAAAAAGTTCGTTACACAATAACCTCAAACGATGTTGTTCACGGTTTCTGGATTCCGGCATTTATGATTCAGATGCAGAACTTGCCGGGTGTTACAAATTATCTGGAATTCACCGCAAATAAACTCGGTACATATCCAGGTCGCTGCAACATTCTCTGCGGTCGTAATCACTCTCAAATGTTGTTTTCGGTGAAAGTTGTTACTCCAGCTGAATATAAAACTTATCTAGAGACTCTGAAGGCGAGCGCAGCATGACAACTTATGCAGAACGTCCGACTATAGATACAGCTGCGCCGGTACCTTCAGTTAAAGGCAAGAATTTTGTAAAGTGGATCACCTCAACCGATCACAAGACGATCGGATATATGTATTTAATAACCACGTTTGGGTGGTTCTTAATTGGCGGATTACTGGCCTTATTCCTTCGCGCCGAACTATCTCGCCCAGGAATGCAGTTTTTAAGTAACGAGCAGTACAACCAGATCTTCACCATGCACGGCACGATCATGCTCTTGATGTTTGCAACACCGCTCTTTGTTGGTTTTGCCAATGTGATTATGCCGCTGCAAATCGGTGCGGCAGATGTGGCCTTCCCTCGTTTGAATATGTTGTCGTTCTGGTTATTCACTTTCGGTAGCATCACCGCTGTTGCTGGATTCTTAACTCCAGGTGGAGCGGCATCATTTGGTTGGACCGCATACGCTCCACTTGCCAACTCAACTTACTCTCCAGGTATCGGTGGAGATCTCTGGGTGATCGGTCTAGCAGTCTCTGGTCTCGGAACAATTCTGGGCGGCGTTAACTTCATTACAACGATTTTCACGATGCGCGCACCGGGCATGACTATGTTCCGTATGTCGATCTTCTCTTGGAACGTGCTGCTTACTTCAATTCTTGTGCTTCTTGCATTCCCGCCGCTTGCGGCTGCGCTACTTGCGCTGGAATCGGATCGCTTATTCGGTTCGCATATCTTTGATCCAGCTAATGGCGGTGCAATGTTATGGCAACACTTGTTCTGGTTCTTCGGGCACCCTGAGGTTTACATCTTGGCGTTGCCATTCTTTGGTATCGCAACTGAAATTTTGCCAGTATTTAGTCGCAAGCCAATTTTTGGTTACAAAGGTCTAATCGCGGCAACGATCGCAATCTCGGCGCTTTCTGTCGCAGTCTGGGCTCACCATATGTTTGCCAGCGGCCAAGTGCTATTGCCTTTCTTCTCATTCATGACTTTCTTAATCGGTATCCCGACGGGCGTTAAGTTCTTTAACTGGATCGGCACAATGTGGCGTGGTCACGTAACCTTTGAAACTCCGATGCTCTGGGTAATGGGCTTTCTAGTTACTTTCCTTTTTGGAGGAATCACGGGAATTATCTTGGCCTCGCCACCACTTGACTTTGCAGTTTCTGCTTCTTACTTCGTTGTTGCACATTTCCACTACGTGCTATTTGGCACTGTGGTCTTTGCAATGTTCGCCGGATTCTATTTCTGGTGGCCAAAGATGACCGGCCGAATGTTAAATGAGCGCCTTGGAAAAATTCACTTCTGGACACTTTTCGTTGGCTTCCACACAACATTCTTGATTCAACACTGGCTTGGAATTAAAGGCTTCCCACGTCGTTATGCTGATTATCTAGCTACCGATGGATTCACCGGAATGAATATGATTTCAACCGTCGGATCGGCTCTGCTTGCACTTTCCATGATTCCATTCTTCGTAAATGTCTGGATTACTCGCAAATCTCCTTTGGTTAACTGTGATGATCCTTGGGGTTACGGATCTTCCCTCGAGTGGGCGACTTCATGTCCTCCACCGCGCCACAACTTCTTGACCATGCCTCGCATTCGCTCAGAGCGCCCGGCATTTGATTTACATTACCCACACATCAAGACAGAAGGACATTAATGAAAACGAACTGGAGCCTCTTTGCAGGCCTTTCGGTCTTCTACGTCATTATGGCGATTGTCTATTACTACGTAGGTGGAGAAGCGGTTGGGATCACCGGAATGATCCTCTCTGCTTGTCTCGCAGGAATGGTTGGTTTCTATATTTGGTTCACCGCAAAGAGAATTGGTCACGATCTTCCAGAAGATCGCCCAAATGCTGAAATCGCGGATGGCGCAGGGGAGCTGGGTTTTTATAGTCCTCACTCCTGGTGGCCACTTCCAGTAGCGCTCAGTGCGATCATCATGGGCGTCTCACTCGTGGTTGGTTGGTGGCTAACCTTGATCTCACTCGGTGCCTTAGTTATCAGCATCATCGGATTTGTTACAGAGTACGAAAAACCAGAAGTGGCTAACGCATCTCACTAACCCTCTTTGATTAGGAGTTAATCAAATGGATAAAGTTCGAGCGGAGATCCTTGATTTGGATTCCCCTTTGAAAACTGCAGCTCGTGTTGTCATAGATGCTCCAGCCCAACAAATCTTTGATCTAATTGCCGACCCAAGATGTCATCCGCTCTTTGACGGCTCTGGAACGCTACAAGGGCATATTTCGGGACCGGAGCGTCTGCATCTAGGGGCGAAATTCGGAATGGCGATGAAGATTAAAGTCCCATATCGCATTACCAACACAGTCGTGGCCTTTGAAGAAGGTCGCAAGATTTCTTGGTGCCATTTGATGAAGTGGACTTGGAGTTATGAACTAAAGGATATAGGCGCTGGCCGTACCGAAGTCACGGAGAGTTTTGATGCAAGTGATATTCCGTGGTTTGCAAGTAAGTGGCTTGCAGCCACAGGCTCGCTAGCGCGCAACCCTAAGTGGATGGCGAAGAGTTTGGTTCAGCTTAAGGCGATCTGCGAAAGTTAGTGGTGTTCGATCTCTTTGAGATCTTCAGCAGTTGCCTTAGGAACAGATACCGCATGTGCCTTGCTCATACGAGCTCGCAACTTGTTCTTAAATACACCAGGACGACGAACGCCACGTAGATCACTCTCTTCGAGAGCAAGCGGTGGGTTCTGTTCGTGTTGGGTCAAGAGCCAGGCCTTCTCAGGTGAGATTGGCTCATGTACTTCCACAAATTCACCGTGCGGCATCATTACCAAACGACCGGTTTCACGGCCGTGAAGCACGAGTTCGCGATCGGCGCGCTGTAGCGATAGACATAGGCGTTTTGTAATCACAAATGCGATCGGCGGCAGAACGAAAATACCTATGCGCGAGAACCACATAATTTGATTAATAGTTAGATCAAAAGTCGTAGCAAGGATGTCGTTTCCACCATTGATGAGCGCAATGATCATAAAAGTTAGCGACATAACGCCGAGCGCGGTGCGGTTTGGTGCATTACGCGGACGATCAAGGATGTGATGCTCACGCTTATCTCCGGTAATCCAACTTTCGATAAATGGATAGAGCGCCATTCCGGTAAATATGATTCCGGGGACAATTAGCCCTGGAATCAGAATATTCCACGAAATTGTGTACCCGCCGATGTAACTTTCAAGAGGAGGCGCCATACGCACCAGACCATCTAGCCAACCCATATACCAATCGGGTTGTGAACCTGCAGAAACTTGAGCAGGTGTGTAAGGACCGTATAACCAGATTGGGTTAATTGATGCGACCGCTCCTAAGAATGCAGTTACGCCGAAGACGATAAAGAAGAAACCACCAGCTTTTGCCATGTAGACCGGCAATAGCGGATATCCAACAACATTCTTTTCAGTACGTCCTGGACCTGGATACTGAGTGTGCTTCTGGTACCAGACCAACATTAAGTGCACAGTTATTAAAGCAAGGAAGGCGCCGGGAAGGAGCAAAACGTGGGTGACATAGATTCGCGGAATAAATGCTTCACCTGGGAATGCTCCGCCGAAGGCGAAGAAAGAGAGATAAGTTCCGACCACGGGTAACGCTTGAATAATTGCGTGAGCGATACGAATACCGGTTCCGGAGAGCAAGTCATCAGGAAGTGAGTAGCCCAAGAAACCTTCTACGATTCCGAGTGTCAGAAGTCCAACACCGATTATCCAGTTGAATTCACGAGGCTTACGAAACGCCCCGGTGAAAAAGACGCGCATCAAGTGAACGACGATCGCAGCCATAAAAATAAGTGCGGCCCAATGGTGAATCTGGCGCATCAGCAATCCGCCGCGAACCTCAAATGAGATATCAAGAGTGGATGCGTAAGCCGCAGACATCTCTAAACCTTGAAGTGGCTCGTAACTGCCGTCGTAAATAACTTCGCGCTGCGAAGGATCGAACCAAAATGTTAAGTAAGTTCCAGAGAGCAACAAAATAATAAATGAGTAAAGTGCGATTTCGCCAAGCAGGAAAGACCAATGATCAGGAAAGACTTTAGTTAAATTCTTCTTCATCCATTTGGCAGCGCCAGTTCGCTCGTCAACGTAATTCGCTACGCTGCCTGCGATTCTTTCACGTGCTGTCATGATGAGCGCTCCCAGAAGCTAGGTCCAACAGGTTCGTTAAATGGGCTTTGTGCGACCAAGTATCCCTCGGAATCCACTGTTATCGCGAGTTGAGGCAGGGGACGAGCAGATGGCCCAAATATGACTTTCGCAGCGCGGGTCACATCGAATGTTGATTGATGACAAGGGCAAAGTAGGTGTTTGGTCTGCTGCTCGTACAAGGCAACCGCACAACCCATATGAGAACAGATCTTTGAGAAGGCGATAATTCCTTCGTGAGTCCACGATAAACGTTCGGCGTCCAGGTTAAACTCTTCGGGACGCAGACGAATTAGCAAGACAGCATCTTTAGCGATATCTGAGAGTTTGCGATGCTCACCGGGTGCGAGTACTACTGCAGGAAGTGTTTGGGCAACTGCGCCAACTTCCATATCTTCCGGGCGAATCGGGCGATCGCCTGGATCCGTCACTAAACGAGTTCCTGCCTTCCAAGATGTCTTTGTCAGTTCATCGCCTGGAAGCGGGCCAAGATCGCGGAGCAAAATAAGTGGCGATAGTCCGACTAATCCAAGTGAGAGACCAAGGGATCGCTTAATAAGTGAGCGACGACCTAAACCTGCAGCGGCAGCTCCATCTTTTGCAGCCTTAACAAATTCAGCTCGATCTTCATCGGGTGAACGAAACTCGTGACGCTGAATTACTACCTCTTCATCTGGCATTAAAGTCTTAGCCCAGTGAATTGCTCCCATTCCAATAAAGAATAGTGAAGCGGCCATGCCAAGCCCCAGAAAGAGTTGGTGAGCATTCGTCGTTCCGAGAACCGGAAAGAAGATGAAGACATCTTGTGGGATGAAAATATACGCGCCAATTAAAGTGATTGTTCCTAGGGCAGAAAGTAAAAAGAGAATCGCAACTTGACGTTCTGCCTTCTTAGCAGCCTTTGGATCAGTATCTGCGCGGCGGTGAACGTGTGCGGGAAGTCCTGGATCTTTTATCGCTTCAATTTCGTTAGACATAATCTATTTATCTCGCCTTCATCGCTAGCCATACTGCAACGCCCACGAGCATTCCAAGTCCAAGGGTCCAAACTAAAAGTCCTTCAGTAACAGGGCCAACGCGACCAAGCGATGCTCCACCTAACTGAGGTTCATTCTCCGCAGCTTTAATCCATTTGATTATCGAAAGTTTTTCTTCAGGAGTAATTGTTTTATCAGAGAAAACTGGCATTGACTGTGGGCCTGTAATCATCGCTTCATAAATGTGGCGAGGTGTTACGCCCATTACCGTCGGAGCATACTTACCTTGAGTGAGCGCCCCACCTTGGCCTGCAAAGTTGTGACACATCGCGCAATTTGTACGGAAGAGTTCACCACCTTCGGCAGTTGATCCATCGCGTTCGTAATTTAAGTGCTCTTCTCCAGGAATTTCTGGACCAGGAGCTAGGGATGCAACATATGCAGCGAGTGCTTCAATCTCTTTCTCGTCGTAGAGCGGAGCCTTGCGCATAACTTGGGCGCTCATATCAGCCATTGGCATACGCCCAGTCGCAACCTGAAAATCTACCGATGCCGCGCCAACTCCAACAAGTGATGGCGCAATCGCTGCACCTTCAGCATTGAGTCCGTGGCAAGAGGAGCAACCTTTAAGGAAAATTCGTTGACCCTCATCAATTAATGCGCTGCGTTCAGCGGCAGTCAATGGAGTGCTAGTGGCTGCGCCAGCGACGGAGAATGTTGTACCGATTCCCAATAAAGCAAGAATTAGTAGCAGTGGTGCTACTGCGCGATGCCGGCGTATTCTGGAGAGACGCTTCAAAATTATTCCATTTCTACTTTGTAGGTGATCACTTAATCAAATAAATCGCAGCGAAAAGTGCGATCCAAACAACGTCGACGAAGTGCCAATAGTAAGAAACCACGATTGCGGTAGTCGCTTGGTTATGCGTAAATCGACGCGCCTTGGATACACGTACCATCACAATCAAAAATGCGATCAAACCGCCGGTTACGTGGAGTCCGTGGAAACCAGTTGTAAGGTAAAAAACCGAACCATAGGCCGTTGAAGCAAGCGTTACGCCCTCGAGAACTAAATGGGCATACTCATAAACTTGACCCGCAATAAAGAATGCGCCCATCAAAAATGTAAGTGCAAACCACTCACGCATTCCCCAAGACTTGATATTGATTAAGGAACCCGTGCGCTTTGCCTGGAAACGCTCCGCTGCAAATACACCGAATTGGCAAGTGACAGATGAGAGGACAAGGATTGTTGTGTTAAATGCAGCAAAAGGAATATTTAAGATCTCGGTTGATTCCAACCAAATCGCCGGACCTTGCACCGCACGAGTAGTGAAATACATTGCAAAGAGTGCGGCAAAAAACATCAACTCGCTGGCGAGCCAGACAATCGTTCCGACCGCTACCAGATTGGGACGGTCGATCTTGTGAGGGGTTGCAAGCGTTGAGCTGGTCATGGGCTAAGTATCCCTGAAAGTACGTCCTCCTTTCTATTTAGCGGCCATGTTCCGCCCCTTAAATTGGTCACTTTTTAGGTGAAACGGGTCACGCTCTTCTCTGACGGAAATAGGGCAAATTTGGTCCTCTCATTTGATTAGACTTGCCTTATGTCCACGCCCCGCAAGCCAATAATCATCGTCTATTCCGATGACTCTTCGGTGCGCGCCGCGATTGTCGCCGCCCTAGGAAAACGCGTTGCAAATGACCTCCCAGAACATCAAATCGAGGAGTTTGCTACCGGTCCAGCCCTACGCGCTTTTGTAGATCGAAAGAGCGTTTCTGGTGAATTGCGTGCAGATTTATTTATTCTCGATGGTGAAGCGGTTCCTGAAGGCGGAATGGGCATTGCTCGCCAGCTCAAAGATGAAGTTTTCAACTGCCCGCCAGTTCTCTTGATTACGGGAAGACGAGAAGATGCTTGGCTTGCCGCTTGGTCTCGCGCCGAAGCAAGTGTTATCCATCCGATTGATCCATTTACTTTGGCAAATACTGTTGCAGTTTTGATGCGCTCAAATACTTCAGCTGCAATCGGCTAGCCAAAGGTTTTCTAGATGAGCTCTGTCGACTGGGCTTCATCCATCTCCAAGATGGAAAACGGTGTAGATCTCGATCCGCAGGAAGCGCAAGATTTAATGCGTGAGGTACTCGAAGATCGCGCCGATAAAGAAACGTTAAAGCATTTTCTTCTGGCGCTAAAGAGTAAAGGCGAAACAGCTGAAGAAGTTGGCGCGCTAGTCGCGCAAATGTATGAACATAGCGCACCCATAAAAATTGAAGAGCGCGCAGTGGATACCGTTGGTACTGGGGGAGATGGTGCACATACGATAAATATTTCCACCACCGCTGCAATTATTGCTGCCGCCGCTGGGGCGCGCGTTGTAAAACACGGCAATCGAGCGGCATCTTCGAAGTCCGGAGCCGGGGATCTGCTAGAAGCACTTGGCGTTGCCATAAATCTTGATGGCGCCCAAGTGGCAACTACCGTTTCTGAATTAGGAATTGGTTTTTGTTTCGCTCCCGTATTCCACCCAGCGATGCGATTTGCAGCACCCGCACGCAAAGAGTTAGCTACCGCCACGGTATTTAATATCTTGGGTCCGCTGGCAAACCCGGCAAGACCAAAAGCAGCAGCAATTGGCGTGGCGAATGAGCGGATGCACTTAGTTATGGCGCAAGTTTTAGCTGGTCGCGGCGTCGAAGGTTTCGTTTTTCGCGGCGATGATGGGCTAGATGAGATAACTCTTGCGACAACAACCTCTGTTTTAACAATTGGCAGCGGTGAAATTACCAGCGATCGTATAGATGCAAAAGATTTTGGATTGGCTAACGCGCCAATTTCCGCCCTCGTCGGGGGAGATGCAAGTGAGAACGCCAGAATTACAAATTCATTATTTGCTGGCGAAAAAGGTGCACCGCGTGATGCCGTATTGCTAAATGCTGCAGCTGCGATAGCCGCATTCGACGGAGATAATGGGCTTGGAATTCACGAACGTATTTCTGCATCGCTAATCAAGGCATCGACCGCGGTTGATTCCGGGGCTGCAGCAAATCTATTAACGAGATGGGTGAAGCTAAGTCAGGAATTAACGAACGGCTAATCGATTGGTCGGCGCTGGCGTTTTCTCTTGAACTGCATTAGATCTTCCAGCGTTGTCACGTTGTGAGAACCCAGCCGTTCAAATATTCCGTGCAGTACATCCACGGTGGCACGGGCATCATCCAAGGCGCGATGGTTTGGCGATGTAGGTGAACCAAAGAACGGTGCCAAAGTTGAAAGTTTGCAATTTGGAACTTCATCGCGATCTAGAACGTACCGAGCAACGCGGGCGGTATCGATAACTTTGTAATCAGGCCACTGATACGAGTGCGCGGTTGCAGCGGCTTTCATAAAACTCATATCAAATGGGGAGTTGTGGGCGACCAAGACCGTCTCGTTATGTGATCCGATAAAATCTAAAAAAGTGGGGAGCACTTGATCAATGGTTGGGGCTCCGACCAACATCGCATCTGTGATTCCGGTGAGCGTAGTTATAAACTCCGATAAGTAATGTCCGGGATCTACAAAGCTTTGAAATTCGCCAATTATTTCGCCACCCAGAACTTTAACTGCACCAATTTCGGTAACAGCTGCGCCAGTCGAAGGCGCTGCGCCGGAAGTCTCTAAATCAAAGACGACAAAGGGCACATCCTTCAACAAACGCGTGCCACTAGTCATAAATCTAAGGCTAATGCACAGACGCTTTACTCGGTGAGCGTCGCCTTAACCATTTGATGAAGCAATTTGGTATCAATCTGCCAATCACTCGGTATCTGAATCGTCTTCTTATTAACCTTGTAACCTTCAAGTTTTGGCCGTAAATCGTCAAGAACATCGCTGCTCCATGGCGCTATCAACAAATAACCCTTGGTCGCAGATACCCCAAAAACGTACTTGCTTCCGAAGCGAAGCATCGGCTGGTTCCAGGCTATGACTAACTCCAACTTTGGGAATTTGCTTTGGATAGTCTTCATAATTGCCCGCACTGTTTTGGCCTGAACCGGTGAAATTGATTTGTAGTAGTCGGCAGGTGTGTTAAATCTTTGTGCGGATTTCGATCCTCGCGAATACATAACTAGCGCGTTTGCGTGAGCTTGTGAGAATCCATAATTTTCCCGTAAGTGCGCGATCTGCTCTGGATATTTCTTACCCTCTAGCTTTGCCATAACAGCAAACCAGAATTTCATCTTCTCGCCGTACTTCTTTTCAATGGCGGGAAAGTGCGCCTCTCGGCTGGGATCCTTAGTCGCCATAATCTCTAACCTTTCTTGCGCTTATCACGCAGCTTCAAAGAGATGCCATAAACCAAAAAGAGTACGATTGATGGGGGATAGAGGATTACTGGAAGAATAATCAAGATCGCCGCAACAACTTTCATTTTTGGAGATAGGCGATCCCATTCACCAAGAATTCCGGAGCGAGGCTGCTTCTCCATTGTGAATTATTTGCTTGCTAGACGAGCTTCACGACGGATACGTTGTTCCGCAGGATCTGGAACAGGGACGGCACCGATTAATCGTTTGGTGTATTCCTCGCGAGGGCTCTTCAGGATTTGATCTCGCGAACCTACCTCAACAAGGCGGCCATCCTGCATTACTGCGATTCGGTGAGAAAGAATGTCCACAACAGCGAGATCGTGAGTGATGAAGAGGCATGCAAACTTCAACTTATCTTGCAGGTCCTGCAAGAGATCTAGGAAGCGAGCCTGTACCGAAACATCAAGAGCAGATGTTGGTTCGTCGGCAATCAATAAACTGGGGGTTAAGGCAAGTGCGCGAGCAATACCTACACGCTGTCGTTGTCCACCTGAGAGTTCGTGTGGGTAGCGGTTGCGATACGACCTAGGAAGCTCCACGCTATCGAGTAGATCTTCAACGCGTCTATCGAGCTCTTTACCTTTGGCATCTCCAGAGAGAAGTAAAGGCTCGCCAATACTTTCGCCGATAGGTAGACGCGGGTTTAGCGAACTTCCAGGATCCTGGAAGACAATGCCGGTGAATCTACGTATCTCACGCAGCTCCTTTGAAGTTGGCCTCGTTATATCTCTACCGACAATCTCTATTTTGCCCGCAACTGCGGGGAGTAATCCAATAGAGGCACGACCCACAGTTGTCTTGCCTGAACCTGATTCGCCAACGAGTCCAACGATTTCACCAGGGAAAATTTCCAAATTAAAATCAGAGACCGCCCGAAAAGCAGGTACGCGACCTTTTTTAGGGTATTCGATTGATACGTTCTGTAACTTCAGAACTGGAGGCAATCCGATCAACTCGGGTAAGCGTTCACGAACTTCGACAGAACCGAGTTTCGGTACCGCTGCGAGAAGTTGTTGCGTATATGGATGCTGTGGGCGATTAAAAATTTGATCAGATGTTCCGTACTCAACGGTCAATCCCTCTTTCATCACCAAAATGTGATCGGCAAGATCTGCGACAACGCCCATGTCGTGAGTGATTAGCAAAATTGCGGAATTCAATTTATCGCGAAGTCCGCGAATTAAATCAAGAATCTCAGCCTGCACTGTCACGTCAAGGGCGGTCGTTGGTTCATCTGCCACGAGCAAACCGGGATCGCAAGCGAGAGACTGCGCGATCATTGCGCGTTGTCGCTGGCCACCGGAGAGTTGGTGAGGGTACTTATCAAAAGATGCTTCAGGGCTAGGAATCTCAACCATGGCGAGTAGTTCGATAGCGCGCACTTTAGCTTCTTGAGGACCCATATCGAAGTGAGTGCGAAGTGTTTCAACAATTTGGAAGCCAATCGTGTAAACCGGGTTAAGCGCGGTCATCGGTTCTTGGAAGATATAGGCAACATCGCGACCACGTGTCTTTCGAAGAACGGATTTGCTCGCCCCGATCATTTCTTCGCCTTTGATCTTTACACTCCCCGAAACACGGGCATTCGATGCCAATAGATCCATCAGACCCATAGCAATTGAAGTCTTTCCAGAACCAGATTCACCGACAATGGCAAGAACTTTGCCGGCCTGTACTTCAAAATTCATATCGATTGCAGCCGGATACCACACACCTTCAACCCAGAAGTCAATATTATAATTTGATACGTGAAGAACTGGCTGATTTGTTGTGCTCATTTTCTTTCTCCTGCAATACTTAGATTATGAATGAAACCTTCAGACCGCGCAGTAATTTCGCCTGGGCCGGCGTTTCCATGTTTTTGATAACTCTTTCCGGGATAAATAGCTTCTGGGTTGGCACTAATTCGGCACAAACATTCTTCGAACTTTTGCTTTGTTTCATCTTTGGGGGAGTTGTCTACCTTATTTGGCTTAGGCCGAAACTCGTTTTGAGAGAGGACGTAATCGAAGTTATCAATCCGCTTAGTTCCAAGTTGATTCCGTATCGAGAAGTTTTGGATCTGGAAACTAAATGGAGCCTTGCCATCATTCACTCGGGTGGAAAAACTAGGGTTTGGGTAGCTCCAGCTACTGGCAAACAAAGATGGATTGCCGAAAAAAAGTTTGGATGGTACGGAGGAGGACTTCCGCTCAGTGAATCCAAAAGTTATGGCATGGAATCTATGAGCGCGAGTCTTGACAGCGTAAGTGGACAAGCTGCCTTCCTTATCCGTGAGCGGATGAAGAGAACTCATTAGCTTTTAACTCTATTCATTTCTTTGGCCAGTTTCCGTTCCTTGGCAGAAATGTGCCTGCGCTGTCTTGGATCGAAAGCATCACGTAGTCCATCTCCAATGAAGTTAACACATAAAGCAATCGAAACAATAAGTGCGCCTGGCCACCAGAAAAGCCAAGGGCTAATGCCAAAACTTCCCTGATACTGGCTGATTAGTAATCCAAGGGATACATCCGGCGCTCTAACTCCAAAGCCCAGATAGCTCAAGGCAGTTTCGGCAAGAATCGCACCGGACATCAATAGCGTTCCAACAACAACAATAATTCCTACTGCATTAGGAAGAATGTGTTTGAAAATAATCCGTCTATCTGAGGCGCCAGCAACTCGTGCGGCGTCTACAAACTCACGCTCCCGGAGAGTGAGGAACTCGGTTCTAACGAATCGCGCCAGGCCCATCCAGGCGAAGAAGCCGAGCATTAATGCGAGTGGAACTATTCCTAGATTACCGAATTTAAATCCAATCACTGCTCCAACAACAATCGTTGGGGTAACCAGGAACATATCTGTCAAGCGCATCAAAATCGAATCTACAATGCCGCCAAAGAATCCCGCGATTGCACCGACGATTGTACCGATTAATATTCCAAGGAAACTTACGATAACCATAACCATGATTGACTGCTGTGCGCCTCGTGTGACAAGCGCGAAATAATCTGTTCCGATTGCATCTGTTCCGAAGGGATGATTTCCAAGTTGAACCCCGTCGCCATCCAGGAAAGGGGGAGCAAGATCTAGTGTCGGGCAGCCGGTTACGCCGCCGTTGCACATATTTGCGAGTGCGCCTTCAGGGTCAATATCAGAAATCGAATAGGGCCACCAACCGGGTAATCTAAATGAAAAACTACCAAAGCCGACGCGAATACCTGTGGCTGTAAAGACAATCAGAATAATTGAAATCAAAGTAACAACGGATGCCATAGCCGCCTTGTGTTTAACAAATCTTTTAATAATGATCTGTCGTTGACTTAACCCTTCAGTTTCGCGGTCAACTATTTGGCTTGCATTCTCTTCAGAAGAAGAGTCAACATTCTCATTATTGTTTTTCATTTCAACCTATTTCCTAATTCTAATTCTAGGATCTACCACACCGTAGAGAAGATCCGCCACAAAGTTGGCTATGACGGTTAATGAGGCGGTCAATACAAAAACACCCATAAATAGATTCATGTCGTACCCTCGAAGTGCATCGTTAAATAATTGACCCATGCCTTTCCAGGCAAAGACACCCTCGGTGATGATTGCTCCGCCCAAAAGTCCCGCGAAATCATTTACCAAAATTGTTGTTAGAGGTAGCATCGCATTTCTCATTCCGTGACGAACGATCACAGTTCGTTCGCTTAAGCCTTTAGCTCTTGCGGTGCGGATGTAATCCATGTTCAAGACCTCAAGAAGACTGCCACGTGAAAATCTAACATATCCGGCAAATGAGATTAGCGTTAGTGCAAGAGTTGGTAGCACCAAGTGAACTACGGTATCCAATCCATTAATCCAGAAATTTCCGAGTTGTTCCGGAGTAAGAAGATCATTTGCTTGCCCCAAGGTTGGAATTGGACGCCCTCCGACGGCATCGGAATTCATATACTCAGAAAATTCACTCATAAATCGATCCACGATAATTGGTACAGTAGAAATTAGTGCAGTGAATACTCCAACCCGAATATAAACGCGGCGATCTATCGAACTAACTAGGTATCCAATAGCTACGCCTGCCGAGATCGTAATCGCGAATACTGCAAGAACATTCAGGATTGAGGCAGTTTCTGTCATAAGCGATTGAAGTGGGTAGTACAAGATGGCTACAGCTATTGCAGTTGCAAATCCAGCGATTCGTCCCTTCTTGCTATCCAGCCCGGAGATGAGTTGAATCACGATTGCTGCGCCAGAAAGAGATAGAAGAGTGACACCAAATATTCCAAGAGCGGGGTCAATAAACCAATTTGTCGCACTCATAAAGGTGAGCAGGCTGCCAGCGATGACGGCGCCACCCGCAAGAACGGATAGAAATTGTTTTCTTGTACCGCCTGCAAAACCAGCCATGATGAAGCCCAAAATCAACGAGGTGATGACGATCGTAAGAGGCGGAATTTTCGGGTTTACTAAGAAATCATTAAACTGAATCGCCATGAATTCTTTTAGTAATACAGCAACCCAAAAAATTGGAAGTGAAAATAGAAGGAAAGAAGCAAAGGTCATCACGTAGTCAAAACGGCTGTACTGACGAATGGCGGTAATCATTCCAACGGAGATTCCGAAGATGATCGCTAGGAAAGTTGCGGTGATGACAAGCTTGATGGTTACTGGGATTGCCTGGGCGAGCACCTCGGTCACTGGGATATTGCCGCGCGTTAGACCCATATCAAAATTGCCCCATAAGCCGGCAACAATTCCACGAAGCCACGAGAAGTAACGAATCGGCGGAGGGACATCTAGTTGAAGATCTCTAATCATCTTCGTCTTAAGGAAGTCTTTATTTATCTCGGTACTTTCCCCGAAAACCGAAAGTGGGTTTGAAGAATATGCTTGTAAATTATAAGCCAGAAAACTAGCGCCAAAAACGATAACAAACATCATTCCTAAACGGCGAGCCAAATACTGTAACAAAGTATCACCCTGACTGCGGAAAAACCGCTGACGATTATCGTTTCAAAAACTGTTGAGAATTAGACAGGAGTTTAGCACCGAAAAAACCGAGGTGCCGTTGGCGGCACCTCGGTTTTTTTCAGTAACTAGATGTAGCTATCGGTTAGTAAGACCACTCGAAGTAGTTCCAAGTGATGTTATTTCCGATCGGTGCTGGCTTTATATTCTTGATTTCCTTATTCCAAGCCGAAATATTTGGATTGGTATACAAAGGCAGCGTCCAGTAATTTCGGACGATCATTTTGTCCGCAATTAAACGTCTGGCAGCAAGTTGCTTTGGAGTCAGGACGTCGCTTTGAATGCTAGTCAAGATTTTATCAAGGGCTGGATCGCTCCAACCATTGTTGTTATTTCCGCCATCGGTTTTGAAGACGGATACTCCGTTTGCTTGGCTAATTGAACTAAGACCAAGTCCGTACATCGCAACATCAAATTCAGCGAGTTCAATGTCGTCGAAGAAGGTTAGATCTCTTGGGACATCTGTAACATCGAATCCCGCCTTCTTAGTCTCAGCAATGATCAACTTCGCCATGTTGTTACGAGTTGAGTTGTTGTAGTGAACGAACTTCAACTTAACCTGTGGATTTGTTGCAGAAGCTTTTGGATAGTACTTCTTTACAATCGCCAATGCTTGTGCGGTGCGCTCAGCCTGTGTTCCAGTACTAAACTGTTTTACGCCAGATGCAGCGGTGAGTGCTTTGTATGCAGGAGATCCTTGGAATTCAAACTCTGTATCCAAAGGTGCTGCAGTTGATTGGATCGGCTTGATTAAGACATCGACCATCTGCTCACGCGGAGTAGCAAGCAAGAATGCCTTTCGCAGATCTCTGGCTCTAGTGCTGTTTCCTGCAAATGGGCCCGTGTATTTATCTGTCTTTCCTTGCATAGCATCAGTGCGAAGACGAATATGTGAATATCCTCCTCCAGCTTTGATGAGAGTTGTTACGTTTGGAAGACCTTCGAGAACAACCTTGTCAGCTGCAGTTGCAGTGGTGTTGTAGTAGACATCGATATCGCCATTGCGCAGCGCTTGAACAGATGCTGTGTTGTCGGTGATGATCTTGATTACCACTGTCTTGATTGGGTTTGTCTTTGCCATCTCTGGACCTGATGAGTACTTATCGTTACGTACGAGAACCATTGAATCACCTAGGGTGAACTTTGAAACGATGAAGCCACCATTAGAGATAAGAAGTAGATCATTCGTGGAGGCATCAACTTTAGTGATGTTGTATCCATCACTCCAAACCTTACCCATCGCCTTTAGGTGAGCAGTGCTCTTTGAATTAAATGCATCCAGGAATTTTTCCTTGGCTGCTGCATTAACAGAGGCAGACTGCAACCCCTTCTTACCATCCGCAAGAAGTGATAGCGCGTGAACTGGACTTGGTCCAGGTGCAAGCAACTCCCAATCTGGCAGAGGCTTGTCGAATTTAACTGTCAATTTCATGTTGTCCGCACTAAGCGTTGGCAAATCAACAACGTGCTTACCGTAAGTTCCTCCATAGCTCGCGCTATCGAATGATGGAGTGACGTCGCCGGTTGGATCTCCGAGACCCGCAGTCTTAGAATATTCCTCTGATGCAATGATGTGCGAGAGAAGTAAGTCGACTGCATCGATTGGTGTGCCATCAGACCATTGCTGACCCTTTGCAACTGTGTACTCGATCCGGAAGTCTGTCGGTGCCTTCTTAACAATCTTCATTGTTCCAAATTTGGTATTCATGACCAAAGATGGTTTGTCGTCGTAGTAAGTGAAGCCCATTCCAGTTAGCGAACCAGGCAATGCGTTGTAAGCCGTATTTCCTGAGGTCGTGCCGGAGTTCAAAGATGTGATGTCTGCACCTGAAAGCAGAGTCACTGTCGTGCTAGTTGCAGCCTGCGCTGGGGTGAGCGCACCTACAGTGAATGCACCGGCAAGAAGCGCTGATGACGCCACAGTTGCCAAGGCACGTAATGCCAAGTTTCTTTTCATTCTTATTTTTCTCCTTATAGTTTGGACCGCGAGGGCTTCACCGATAAGCACGCGTGAATAACTTGTTAATCGCACGTGAATTACAGATGAATTTGTGGATCCTATTACCAGAAATAGTAAGTGAAATCCCGCCTTTTGGCTACCCGCGAGTTATAGAGATTTATGCGCGTTGCGGGGTGATATCCAGGGGCTGGAGCGCACCCACTGGGGGAGATTTGGCCATCCAGGGACGCGGTTGGGGATGACCCACCGCGATTTATTTCGGATTTTTTCTTTGAGTATTCAATCCGACTGCTACCTTTCTCCAAATTTATTGGGAAGCACGAGGCGTTCTGATGGACAAAAATCGTGAAACCGCAGGCCATGAGTATTTTTCACAACTCTATGGCGCGACATCACCGGAAGGTGAACCCCAGCAAACGGTCTTTGATAAATGGCGCGACAAGATTCTCGTTTATGCCTACAAGAAATACAGTAGCCATGAACTTTCTCAATCGGATGTCCTAGACGTCGGATGCGGTTATGGGTGGCTACTGGATGCATTTGAAGGTGCACGAACGTTATGCGGAGTAGATATTGCTCATCACGCCGTTGAAGTGGCAGCAGGTAGAAAGCCTGAAAGATTTTTCAAGCAAGGCGATGTTCACGACCCAAGTCCGTTTCCGCAGAAGTTCGACTTGATTCTGGCGATAAATATCGTTGAGCATTTGTCGATCCCGGAGGCGGGCATCCAATCAATTAGTAGATCTGCAAAACCTGGCGCGATCGTGCTTGTTCATATGCCAACAATTTCGAATTGGTTGACTCGCTGGGAATACTCAAAACTCTATGACTCAGATCCAACACATATCTATCGACCTTCAGGAAAGACTGTGCGCAAACTATTCGAGGCCGAGGGATTTGAAACTCTTCGGGATTCTTATCTTCCACACTTTCCAGCTTTTCTCACAAAGCTCTGGCCAATTCATCCGGCGTATTTAGCCGTCTTCAGGAAGCCTCTCGAAAAATCGCACTCCTCTCTAGCGGATAGCAATCCTGCACACGCAAATGTCTAAATTCGCGCTTCTAGATCTTCAGGGCCAAAAAGATCACGTCCTAGATTTGGCTCGTGCGGTTCTTCTTGAATACCCTTTTGAAGTTCAATCAATCGATATTATTAATTTTGAGTTCAACGCTACATTTAAAGTGGTTACAAAAGAGAATGAAATGTTCGCGCTTCGAATTAATGTTAATTCCGCCCGAACCTATGAAAATCTTCTAGGCGAGATTGCCTTTGTTCGCTTTCTCAATGAAAAAGCGGCAGTTAATCTGCCAAAACCAATCGCCTCCAAGAAAGGCGAATTTGCTCTTACCGTTGCCTCTGCTCTATTGGAAAGGGATTTGGGTGTTGCGCTGTATTCGTGGTTGGACGGGGAAGAGCTTGGGGATGAACCAAATGACGACACGTTAAGAAAACTTGGCGCATCCATGGCAGCGATGCATCAAGCAACTGCCGACTTCATTCTCCCTGATTACGCAAAATTACCGTTGTTGAAAGATTTCTTGTGGCAAACACAGGACGTCATCTTTGCTTCTGGCAGCCCACTGTCGAAAGAAGATATTGAACTTCTAACCAAGGCAAAGATTGAGATCGAAAAGATAATCGAAAACCTTTATTCGGGAAGCTACGCAATCGCGATTCATGCCGACCTTCACGGCGGCAATGTATTTTCCCACGGAGATAAAATCTATATCTTCGATTTTGATGATGCTGGCTTTGGTTTACCAATTCAGGATTTGGCTACAGCCCTTTACTACTTGGATACCCCAGAGCAAGATGCCGCACTTTTAGCGGGCTATCAGTCGGTATCTGAACTTCCAAGGCATACCGAACACCAATTGAATGGTCTACTTCTGCAACGGAGAATTATTCTGCTTAATTACTTATACGAAACCACGAATCAAGAGCACCGAGACATGGCACCGGAATACCTTGTAGAAACGTTGCGCCGTGTGCGAGTTTTCCTAGATCAGAAATAAAACTACGTGGACGATATCTATTCGCCACTCCACTGCTTTACGTGGACGAATTCTATTCGCCACTCCACTGCGTTACGTGGACGAATTCTATTCGCCACTCCACTGCGTTACGTGGACGATACTGGGATCGAACCAGTGACCCCCACAATGTCAATGTGGTGCTCTACCGCTGAGCCAATCGTCCGGGTCTAAATCTTTTCGGTATTCATTAAATTGTTGGGAAAGTATAGCCGAGCGATTTAACGCCCGAAATCATCCTCAATACGCTCAATGTCATCTTCACCAAAGTAGGTGCCGGTCTGAACTTCTATGAAGATCACATCGTTACTGCCAATATTTTCGATTCGGTGCAGATCACCGATTTCGATATCAATGGAGTCGCCCGCTCCCATTTCGAAGTTGTCACCGTTTAAGGTGATGCGCGCTTCGCCCTGCACAATGAACCAATGTTCAGCACGTTTTTCATGGCGCTGATATGAAAGACGTTTACCCGGATTTACCCAGATAGTTTTTACTTTATGAGAGTCGCCTTCAGCCAAGATTTCATAACGCCCCCACGGACGTTGTGATTCATCTTCTGCCATCTGCTTCTCCTGATCGACTCTGATCATTTCTTACTCGTGGTTTCTCTTGGAGGTCGGAACGGGATTTGAACCCGTGTAGAGGGATTTGCAGTCCCTTGCCTCGCCTCTCGGCCATCCGACCAAACTCTTTCTTGCTTTACTTCTTTTGACGATAGAGAAACCGCCACCTGAAAAATTAATTCCAAAGCGGCGGTTAATCCGAGCGGACGACGGGGTTCGAACCCGCGACCTGAACCTTGGCAAGGTTCCGCGCTACCAGCTGCGCTACGTCCGCATTTCGTGCGGGGGTAAATCTATCGCAGCAAGGGGCGAAGCGCCAAAGCGAGAACTTTCACCGTAGCGTTAGGCCCATGGATCTGCGTGAAGACTGCTTTTGGATGGGGGGCAGGTTTGCACATTCGTTAGTTGAAGAGAGTGATGATTTATCTCGTTTAGATGATGGCAATTTCTGGGCGGTCAGCATTTCTTATGAGGGTCAAGCACGACTGGCGAGGTTCGCAGAGGATTTTGCGGCACCTTTTCCTTTTGACTCATCTGACTGGAATCACCAATTAAAGACGTGGAATTCATCGCTAAACGAATTGGATTATTGCAAATATGTAGAAGAGATTCGCCAAGCGATAGCAAGCGGTTGGGTCTATCAAGTAAATGCTTGTCGAGTTTTAGACACCGAGTTTTCTGGGATGGAAATCGGTTCGCTCTTCTCTAAGATTCTGCAGGAGAATCCCGCCCCGTATGCCTCATATCTTTCGTTGCCGGAAATTCAAATCGCCTCTGCATCGCCAGAACTTTTCCTACGCCGCGATGGACTACAACTGATCACCTCCCCAATAAAAGGAACGCAAGAACTTCGCGAAAAAGGTTTTGGAAACAAGGACCAGAGTGAGAATGTGATGATTGTGGATTTGATGCGCAATGATCTCGGGCAGATATGCGAGCCAGGAACAGTTGAAGTTGCAGAACTCTTGCGCAGCGAAGAGCATCCTGGGCTGCGACATTTAGTTTCTGATGTTGTTGGAACGCTAAAGCCAAATCTGAATTGGATTGAAATTCTTAACCCATTGCTACCGGCGGGCTCCATCAGCGGGGCTCCGAAGAGTTCTGCCTTAAAGGTAATTGCTAAAAATGAGACTGTGCAAAGAGGCCCTTACTGCGGAATTCTTGGATGGATAAAAGGTGATACCGCACAACTATCAGTTGCAATTCGCACCTTCTGGAACGCTAAAGATGGTCAATTGAGATTCGGTACCGGTGCGGGAATAACTTGGGGAAGTGAACCGAGTGCAGAATGGGAAGAGACGCAGCTAAAGGCGCGTAAATTAATTTCCATTGCAGGGGGAGTCCTCTGATGAAAATTTGGGTAAACGATGGGTTAGTTGATGCTGCTACGGCAGATGTTTCTGTAGATGGTTGGCCCGATGGAGCAGGAATCTTCGAAACGATAAAGACGCAAGACGGAGAGATCTTTGAATTAGGTCGGCATATGCGTAGAGCACTTGATGCGGCAAACAAAAAAGGCATTTCTCTGCCAAGTGAAGACCAAGTCCGAAACGCCATATTGGAATTGTTAAAAGTTGAGTCTCACCCAATTGGAAGACTGCGCTTGCTATTTTCGGAGGCTCGTTTTGTCGCGGTTCACCAACGTTATGAGGAGATCACGAGGCCGGCAAAGCTAACTGTTATTGCAGATCCTGCGGAGGCCGAATCGATATCAATTAAGACTTTTCCTTACCAACATCGCTTAGATTTATTGGCCAAAGCTCAAGCAGAAGGCTTCGATGAAATTATTTGCGTAAACGATAATCTCGCAGTTACTGAAGGTGCGGTATCGAATTTTCTCTTCCGCATTGATGGGAAATGGGTCACGACCCCGCTCTCTTCTGGAGTTCTACCTGGTGTTCAACGCGGGATAGTTATTGAGCGATGCGCGGTTGAAGTGCGTTTAGTTGATAAATCTGATCTGACGCGGGTCGATGCCGCTTTCGTGTTATCTAGTTTGAAGATTGCGCTATCCGTAGCCGAAATCGATGGTCGATTATTGAAAATAGATGGAGATTGTGCGGCGCTCGAAGCAGATATTCGGGCGAAGACGCTTAAGCATTCGGTAGGCTAGCCATATGTCGCAGATTTCGATCACCGTTGATGGCGCAAAAACCAGCGTCGATCTCGATGCTCGCCCGACCCAGATATTTGCTGACCACAAAGAAATCATCGTTTGTAAAATAAATGGTGTACTAAAAGATCTTTGGACCGAACTCGGCGAAGGTGATGTTGTAGAAGGAATATCAATTTCCTCACCTGATGGTCTTGCGGTGCTACGCCATTCAACCGCCCACGTTATGGCCCAAGCAGTGCAACAAGTTTTCGCGCAGACTCGTCTCGGAATCGGGCCACCAATCACTGACGGTTTCTATTACGACTTCGATCCGGAGCGACCATTTAATCCAGAAGACCTTGAGAAAATTGAAAGCGCCATGCGCAAGATCGTTAAAGATGGACAACGATTTCGCCGGCGCGTAACCACGGAGGCAGATGCTCTAAAGGAGCTTGCTCACGAGCCATATAAATGCGAATTAATTGGTCTGAAGGCTGGCGCTGGTGATGAGGCAAGTGTTGAAGTTGGCGGTAGCGAGTTAACTATTTACGACAACCTGGGTCGTGATGGTCAGCCCGTGTGGTCAGATCTCTGTCGCGGGCCACATTTGCCCTCAACTAAACATATTCCCGCATTTAAATTAATGCGCAGCGCTGCAGCTTATTGGCGCGGTTCTGAAAAGAATCCGATGCTGCAACGAATTTACGGAACAGCCTGGCCATCACAAGATGAGTTGACTGCCTACTTGGATTTACTTGCAGAAGCCGAGAAGCGCGATCACCGTCGTCTCGGAACTGAATTAGACCTCTTCTCATTTCCGGAGGAGATCGGATCTGGTCTTGCGGTGTTTCATCCCAAGGGCGGAATTATTCGCAGGGCAATGGAAGATTATTCAAGAAAGCGCCACGAAGATGAAGGTTATGAATTCGTTTACTCGCCACATCTAACAAAAGCGGCGCTCTTTGAAAAATCAG